>Ga0265797_10001222_pt1 | contig 45661 bp, 27 predicted proteins | sample P2T30metagenome_FD_192433 | JGI IMG/M metagenome (GOLD analysis project Ga0265797, IMG submission 192433) | Plant litter microbial communities from East Loma Ridge, Irvine, California - P2 T30 | ecosystem: Environmental > Terrestrial > Plant litter > Unclassified | place: USA: California...
TCTACCCAGTCTGTGGCGAGGAGATCAGCCATTTTCCGCATTCCCATCTGGCTCCCAACCCCGTTGTCGACCTGATGCTCCTCAGCAAGAAGATCCGTAACGAGATTGCTGAAATCGTCTACGAAGAGCGCACCTTCGCCATCCACGTCCACCCAGGCTTCCAGAATGCTGGTATCGAGTTCCTCCACGTCGGCCGTCAACCGCTCCAGTATCTCGACCACATCGGCGACGGTCGCTTCACCAAGTTCCGCACCGGCGAGATGTTTGGCTTCTGCCGCCTCAAGAAGATCGAAATCCACATCTTCCCCGATGACGGCGCGTATCAGCACTCTGCTATCAACACCTACTTCATGCACATCGCTCTCGTTCGCCTCCTTACCCGTAGCAGCGAGGAGGAAAAGCACCGCATCACGTCCATTCGCATCGTGTTCCCACCCGCGCTCAAGCCGACCGGTTTCGATTGCTGGTGGGATACGGCCAAGGATCGTCCGCGCGAGACTAGCATCCACGGCATCTCGGACGTCGAGTTGGTGCTGAGGCCTTTTGCTCTGCTCACGCGCGTTCACAACGTGCATGTTCAGCTCCCGGAGCACGTCGACAGGCATGTGCGGTCTGACAAATTTGTCCAGTCGCTTGTGCACTGCATGACTGCGAAGACTTTGCAAAACACCTTCAACAGTGACGCTCTGGAGATGAAGATCGAGAGTGCAAGGTTTGCGCTGGAGGATCACATTCGCAGGAAGTTGTATGGCAATGGCCCCCGCGTTCATGTGCCTAAGGTCACAGGCGAAGAACTTGAGGAGGATAGGCATAGCCAGGAGGAGCCTGAAGACGAGGATGATGAGGACGCCGACAACATGGACATGGACATCACTCCGGGAGACAGCGCTTCCCAGAACCAGCATGGGATTGACACCATGGACGAAGACCAAGAATCGAATGTGGCTGACTATGCCATGTCCGACGAAGATGGTGACTTCCAGGACGACCTTGAATCTCTCGATGGAGATATCCACGTCGCGCCCAATGCGCTGTCCGAGAAGGTCGCTAGGTTCGTCGAGTGTTTCTCGGTCACCGGAGACATTGCGAGGCTGTACTTGGATCGCCATGGGGAGGACATCGAGCGTGCGAGTCAGGAATTCATGAAGGGTTCCGATCTCCAAGAGGCTGCTGCATCTAAGCGTCGGCGCGTCTGTGATGGTCCCGTGACTCCTAGCGAGCACGGCGAGACCTCTTACCCTGGTGGAGGTCCTGGAGGGCCGAGCAGTTCAGGAGATGTCTATCGCCAGGACAAGGGCAATGGCAAGGGCCAGGGCAAGCAGAAGGCCACTGACGATGACGACGATCCTTACAAAAGCGCCAAGTGGGACGACGATAGCAGTAGCGATTACGATGACAACGACGACCACGACTCGAACAGGCTACTCAGCAGGAATCGGTTCCATGCACTTCTTGCCAGTCAGGGCACCATGCTGCAGGAGTCCGATGTAGCATATATGCAGGCCCTTGCTTCACAGTGCACCCAGTCGGATTTACCGAGGCGTCGTAGACGGTTCAAGGCGAGAAACTTCCCCGGGATGGCGACTCAGGAGGGTCGTCATGCTTCGTCGAGCACCTCTGGGTTGCTCCAAGGTGACCGCGGCCGAACCACCGAGAGAACCACCATCGGTCGTGTACGCGATACTCTTGCCACTTCGAACAACGAGGGTGCCCCTTTGAGGCCCTCCCGCACCACTGTCCGACGTGATAGCTCTCTCGGTCTGGCGGCCAACTACTCGGAAGACGGCCAACAGGTCTCGGAGTACAGACCCTATGAGTCGCCACGAGCTACCACCTCCAATCTTCAGATGGCCGACCAGAGGGCGCGTTATCTTGCGAGTGATGAGAATACTGCCCATGACTCCACTGAGCACAGGAGCAACTCCAATGAGCAGTCTTCTCCTCTGCACCAATCTGGCCAGCACGACGGTCCCGCTTACACGTCCAGTGCTTTGAACGGTTTCAGTACTCTGCAGTCGCAGCCTCAGCAAGATTCACAACACAATGAGTACCGTCCACTCGCAGGCGCTACTCAGTCAGCGTTCATGCCGCCCCAAGCTACGTTCGCCTCTGCGCCGTTCTCAGGATACGATCCGTCGTTTGGCCCTCCCAGACTGGGAATGCAGTTCCCTCCTAGAGCCGAGAGCAGCAGTACTGTTCAAACCAACTCTGTATTGTCCGGAGGAAACTATTACTCTGGACGCGGTAGCAACACCTACGTGCCCATCGCCGGTCCGTATCCTCCTTCTTACATCTCTGCTCCCTCTTCCGATGGTGATTGGGGCCAAACTGTGTTGGGAGAGCTCGGAAGCTCAGGTTCAGCTTTTACAGTCGCTCGGAGCTTGAGGTCTGGTGCCAACAGGCAGGCCACCAGTCAGTTCTCCCAGCAATCATCTGCTCCTCACATGAACAACACCGTCGCCCCGCCGTCTCTCCAGCACTCAGACCTGACTTCCAACCATGATGGTATGGATATCGACGCCACTGAAGACGATGCGCCAGAAGAGGCACCGGTCAACTCCAAGCAGAAGCAAGATGGCAACTTCTAGCGTCAGTCGCAGTTCAAGCTTCTCTGGCTATTAGATCTCCTGCGCTGCTAAGCCCATGTCGGAGGCGAATGCCGAGAGCGAGAGCTACCTTTTCAACTTCTTTTTCTGTGCTATTTCTTTTCTTTTTGCTTTTTGGGACGAACAGCACCCTGATGCTCATACCTTGTACTGCGTGCACTAGAGCTTCAATTGTTAGTTACGATTTGAGATTTTAATGCTATTGACGGGATGCTCCGACAGATCTGCTTTGATCTTCAGATCAGTCCGAGAGTGCCCAAACTTGAACGAGGACGGAAAGGGATCTGTGGCCAGTGCCGCAACGGTGATATTGTTAAAATCAAGTAGACAGCTGAGAAAATAACAAAAAAAACGTTAAAATAATACACGTACACGCGATTTTGTTTAATGTAAAAGGTTCATCCATGGTGGTTGGTAAAGTGGATATCGAATTGTAATCCATTTCTACAAGTCATGTCAATCGACTCTTCTTACTCCGACGACACGATGCACTCGATCCTCAATCTCAGCCACAGATTGATCCAGCCTCGATATCGTGCCAGCAAAGTCATTCATCATTAGGGCAATACCTCCTACTTGCCGAGCAGTGCGCCTCGTTTGCATCCGGCTCAGTTGTTCAAACAGCCGCTGAGCTTTGCTTTTCCTTCGTAGCCATTGCAGACGCCGATGCAGTGTGAAGTCGCAGTATCTTACACGCTGTGGCCAGAAATCATCATCCTCGTTCTCCTCATTCGCACTGCGAGGCCTCTTCTCATACGAAGGCGAGTTGTACGCCTCGTGGGTATAGTAAGGACTAGAGGATTCTCCTCGTCTGCGAGAACGCCTACCACCCACTTGCCGAATCCCCTCCTCCCCCGGCTCGAGGAACGGCTTCTCGAGCTCCTGAAACTGCTTGATCATGTGCCGCACGGCGTCAGACATGGTCTTTATCGTCGCGCCGTCCAACTGCAGATCAATGTACTCTTCCACCATTCTACTATTGCGCGGATCGCGCTCCCTGTGCCGTTGTTTGCAGCTCTTTCGCAGGAATTTGAGGGACGTTCGTTCTTCTAACAGCTCTTGCCGAAGGTTTGTGAGGTAGGCGTGGACTTCGTGCTTGGCTTCGGTCAAGGTCGTGAGGTTTGTCCAGACGACTTTGATGAATGTTCCTAGGGTGAAGGCGAAGGATACCATGCCGATTATTCCGGAGATTAGGAAGAAGGGCGAGGTAGCCGTTGTTGATACTACGACGCCCATGGCTGGTCGTGATGCCCGTTTACGCTCGTTGCGGACGTTGGAGTGATGAGACGCAGTCAGGGTATTGCCATTGTCACTGGGTTAATAGGAAGCATAGTTAAGTGGTGAATGGTCGCATCATGTCTAGACGAAGTAAACAATGATCTACCTCGGTGGAAAGGCTAAATCATGAAGAGGTCCACTATCTCCACTCGGCGCGAGGTCCGATGCCGTGTGATTCCTACTCGCGTACGCATGAGTCTTGTATAAGCATTCTGTGACTCGCTGTCCTAGCGTCTAGGTAGTCGTGCCGATATAGCTATGCCTGTCATGCAGACTGTCGACTTCAAGGTCCTAAAAGCTCCCGTCGTGTTCTGGATAAGGTACCCGAAAGTGGGGCTTGTCACGTGATGAGAAGATGACTCAGCTGGAGCTCTTACAGTAGTTGTCTCCGTGTCAGCTTTCCTGGGGTATTCCTCCAGGTTAATTCCATCTTGGTTTAAACCTGCGTCAACAAAACAGTCCGCCGAGAGATTGAGTACGAGAGAATCTTGGTAAAGGGGTACTTCGATCGCGGGAGCATCTTTCCGCATTGAGTCACCTCACCATCTCATCTCACCGGTCACCAATTCTATTACACAGCAGCAGGCAGCAAGCTTGTGCAAGGCAACAAGACATAGGCATTGGCATAAGTACCCTCTACTCTCTTTCTCGTTCTCTCGGTCAACTATCTGCACACTTTCACCAAACCAACCTCATTCACAAACCACGACCTCCAAATTCACGACAACAAATCATACCATCATTCGCTCAGGTCATTGGCATCCAAAATGCAAAGAAACAGACGAGCCCGTGGCGGTGGTTCCGACATTTGCGCTCTCTACTTCAACGCACCTCAGCCCGTAGGCGTCTGGGCGGGCCAAAGCAAACGGCGCTATCTCCCACAGGTTAAATTGGATTCTCACACAGTCTTAAGCTCACTTTGCTACACAACAACCTTGAAGCAGGTCTTCAGCAACTCGAGCGGAGAGGCCATTGCCCAAGCACGGTACACATTCCCGCTCTATGATGGCGTGGCCGTCAGTGGTTACACCATCACATACGGCGACACGACACTACGAGGGGTAGTCCAGCAGAAGGAAGTTGCCAAGAAGACCTACGAAGCTGCGGTCGCAAAGGGAGAGACTGCAGGCTTACTTGAAGCTCTCCCAGCAGGCGTATTCGGCGTCACACTCGGCAACTTGCCCCCAAAAACTGATGTGCACGTCAAGATTGTCTACTGTGGCGAACTCAAACACGATGCTGGAATCGATGGCCTACGCTTCATGCTTCCAACTAGTATAGCACCCCGCTATGGAGACTACCCTGGAGAGGTGTTGGAATCTACTGCTGTCAGCGACAGTGGCATCAGTATCACTGTTGACGTCGACATGGGCGAGAGCGCCATTCGAAAGCTGCAATCACCTTCACATCCGATAGCAGTTTCAATGGGCGCCATCTCTTCGGATGCTACGCAGGAAGCATTCGCACCTTCGAAAGCCTCGACCACTCTGACCCTCGGTACGACTGAGCTCGCAGATGATTTCATCGTACAGCTCCTCATCGATGATATCTCCAAGCCCCAAGCTCTTGTCGAAAAGCACCCATATCTTCACACCCGTGCCGTCGTGGCGACGCTCGTTCCCAAATTCAGCCTGCCAACAAGCCACCCAGAGATTGTCTTCATTGCAGATCAATCAGGATCTATGCAAGGTTCTAAAAATGATGCACTGGTCTCTGCTCTGATGGTGTTTGTCAAGTCTTTGCCTCTGGGCGTCCGCTTCAACATCATAGCATTTGGAAACTCGTTCAAAGCTCTCTGGCCCAAGTCGCAAGCTTACAACGAAGCTAACATGGAGGCGGCGATCAAGTTCATTGGTACCTTCCGCGCCGACTATGGCGGAACCGAAATTCTGCTGCCGGTCAAGGCAGCTTTCGAACAAATGCTGGGCGATATGCCGCTCGAAGTCATGTTGTTGACTGATGGCGAAATCTGGGGCGAGCAAATGCTGTTTGACTACATCAACGCCCAGATCACCGAGAAGGGTACCGATGCGAGAGTCTTTGCCCTAGGTATTGGCAATGATGTCTCGCACACTCTTGTCGAAGGCGTTGCGAGATCCGGCAAAGGCTTCGCGCAATTTGTCGCAGAAGGAGAGGGCACTGATCGAAAGGTAGTTCGCATGCTCAAAGGCGCACTTTACCCACATCTGACAAACCGGATGATGGAGGTGCAGTACAGCAAGGGTGAGACAGTCACAGATGACGAATTCGAGCTTGTTGAGAAAGTGGATCATTTCCTCAACATCAAGGACTCACATGACGGCCCAGTACCATCAAGCGCTGCCGGAACTACCGAGAGCCAGAAGCCTATGTCCTTCTTTGACACGACAGCCGAACTGGACAAACCTATTCAGCCAGATGAACTCGATCGGTACGCCCATCTTCCCACGTTTGACACGCCTAAAATCCTTCAAGCGCCCAGCGAGGTTCTATCTCTATTCCCCTTCAACCGGACTACAATATACTTGCTTCTCGGTCCGGATGCGCCACAGGAGCCCATATCCTCCATCACCCTCCGCGCAACTTCACCTCAAGGACCGCTGGAACTTACTATTGAAGTCGCCGAGAAAGAAGTCATCGGTACCACAGTTCACCAACTGGTAGCAAAGAAAGCTATTCAAGAACTCGAGGAAGGTCGTGGGTGGCTGCAAACCGCAAAGACCAGCACAGGCTCACTGATCAAAGACGAGCACAAAAGCCGTTTCGACGAGCTCGTTGAACGTGAGGCTGTCCGCCTCGGCGAAACTTTCCAGGTCGCTGGCAAATGGACGTCTTTCGTTGCTGTGAATGTAAATGATTCAAGCCGTGTCGAGGAAGGGCCAGCGCAGCCTGTATATGCCGGCCATGCTGCAAGTTTCCGCCATGTGTCTCGAACAGTATCCGGGCCAATGCCTCCAGCACAGATGCAAATGAACCAAACTTCTGCATTCGTTGCCCCTCCGCCACCTACGGGAGGCTACTCCGCGAGTAGGTACGCTCCGTCGCCAGCTTTCGCTTCACCACAAGCGACAGGCTATATCGCCAGTGGGTACGCTCCGCAAGCTGTGGGATTCGGCTCAGCAGCATTTGGTTCTGCAGCCGCTGTCCCTCCACCACCTGCGCCGCGCACCGCAAACAGGTCTGCACGCTCAGCCCATGGTGGCGGGAACCGTTCATCACCCAAGAGATCTGCTGATCCTCCACCACCTGCACTGGGAGGCTACACTGCGAGTAGATATGCTCCCTCAGCTGGGCGATCCGGATCCGCACTATTTGGCTCTGCATCTAGAGGCTCAGCCGGAGCATTCGGTCCGCAAGCCTTTGCCTACGCAGGCACCGGACCACAGGTGGGTCACGGCCCCGGTGTGGGCATGATGCCGCAATTTCAAGCGGCACCTATGGCCCATAGATCTGCTGGTGTCAACTCGATGGGCGCATCCTTCGCGAAAAGTGAGGAAGAAAAGGAGGAGGAGGATGATGATATGGGCTTTGGGTTGTTTGACGACGCTCCAGCGGCTCCGAAAGCTGCTAAGTCCGTCTCTCCTCTCCATGTCCTCATCAGCTTGCAAACTTTCTCGGGTGCATGGGAGTGGAAAGATGAGTTGCTGGCTGTTGTGATGTCAAAGGGAAAGAAGCTGGAGTTCGATGCCGCGTTTGGCTCGGAGCACGTCATGGCTACTTCTCTTGCTGTGGCGTATTTGGAGTCCCGACTGGCTGACAGCAAGGATGTTTGGGAGATGGTGGTGGAGAAGGCGAAGACTTGGATGGGCTCTCAGGTCGGCGAGGATGCGGTGGACGGGCTGGTCGAGAAGGCCAAGGGATTGCTTTGAGTGATATCTGGCTGTTTCTCACAAAGGAATACAGACAGTGATGAGAAACGATGTTACGATTCGACGGCTGAACAGGACACGGGTTGACAAGATGACAATCCCAAATAGTAAATAGGGCACAAAATTGATTGATAAGATACTGAAAAGAGCAATTCAAGATTCGTCTCATGTAACAATAGACACTATGTTATGGAGTTTAATGGTAAATTACAATTGTACTGTTGATACCGAAAGGTTTGTTATTGAAACACTATACATCGGGTAAAAAGATGACCATCCCGAAGAGCCTCCCAGTAAAAGACTCGCAAGCCATGCCAGCCACCGGCGTATCCTGCGAAAGAAACGAATTGTTGCCTCCAAACGCCCTCGTATGGAATCGGGTATCATGAACCGGTGTGCGTCGTAAAAAATCTCGTCAAGCTATTTTGCTCATCCGAGCATAGTCCTCGCGTTTACAAGAACCACATCGTATATGCCACGCCAGCCACGATGGGCCAGTAGCCGGAAGCCTCAAGCAACTTCTGGGTCAGGCTGCCAGCGGCTGCTGAGCTGGAAGTGCCGGGAGCGGTAGTGCCCTCCTCAAGGGTACCGTTGATGTAAAGCGTGTTGTTCCTGACGGAAGAGACGGCTTTGTCGTTCGCCACCTCGTTGAGGTAGGACTGGTCGTCGGTATCATCGCAGCCGCACTCAGCGTTCTCGGCGCACAAGCACTGCACGCGCCTGGTCTCGTTCTGGCCGCTGGTCTCGTTGTAGTATGTCACGGGTCTGTCCTCGTTGTAGCGGTAGCTGTAGGCACCAGCCAGCCAGAGACCAGGGAACAGGGCGAGAGCGCCGACACCTAGGAGCAAAGGCGCAGGACCTCTCCAGCCGCTGGGAGTGCCGCCGGCGCGGTATGGTGTAGCGGCGCCGCCAGCGTAGCGTGAACCGCCGCCGTAAGAACGCGGTGTACCACTGCCAGAAGAGGTCGAGCCGCCTCTGCTGCTGCCTCCTGACGATGAGCCACTTGTACGGCCTCCGCTGCTGCTGGAACTACTGCCGCCGCCGCCAGAGCGTCCGCCTCCACCGCCCTTGCGCTTGTAGAGCTCTGAGCTGGAGTCGACTAGGTTGTTGAAGGCTGCTGGCATAGCGAGCGCCTGGATCGTTGTGATGAAGCCGAGTAGGTATAGTAGCGTCTGTTGCACCTTCATGATGACGTCGGTTGTCTGTCGCGACAGACAGATGAAGTGTGGGTATGGGTTGGGGTCGTGGGGTAGTATGCGCAGAGTGGTTTGCGCGTGTTTGTCGCGGTTCGGTGTATAAGCAATGCGTTGGCAGTTGTTGTCTGAGGCAAGCGTGCGCTGGATTCAGTTATATGTAGTTGCACAAATGTGGCGTGGCGTGGCGTGTGTGGACAAAGACAAGGAAGAGTGTGCACTGCGCCTTGTTCTTAGTTAAGCGACGGAGGACTGCTGCGACTCTGAAGTGCTTCATCGCCTCACTAAAACCAGCCTAGGCATTCCAGCCGCAGACCCGAAATTGACATCATGGAGCGGCACGATTGGCTAAACCGCCATCCTTCAGCATTAGTCTGCACCGCTCATAGGGCAATCGACCATGGGAACGATCTGACTGACGGGCTGTAACGATCATGTGATGTCATGGACAAATCACAGCGAATGTAGTCATCTAACCTTCATCATCGCCACGAGATTTAAGAGACAAGCAAGACATGACCCTGATCTGCTTCCTGCTTGGCGACAGTCCCTGCAGATAGTCAAGACGTGAGGCTCGTGCCCTATCATCGCAAACCCTCCGACGAAAAGTGTCCGCGGACTTGGATAAGATCGTGGCACATTTACTTGTGCTTCTTTGGCAATTCGATGATCGATCAGCCGGTATAAACAGATTGTCAAGTACGATGGTTGCAAACAGGTTACAGAAAAAAGACGCCTGCGACGATCGTACCTCCTACGCACTCTTGCATACATCTACCTATCTGTGTGTGGCCTGTCCAGTTTGTCTGCATGCATGTGTGAACAATCGAGTATCACAGTTGCGGGTTAGGGTTGGGTTAAGATAGAAGTGAAGGAATTGGTATATTGAATTTTAGGCCATTTCTTCTAGATTGAATGATAACCACAAAGGCATCCATCCAGGGTTGGTGTCGAAGCTTGCTGTGTTACGCTCATCGTACCTATGTCTATTGGTCTATCCTGTTCGCAAGCACGACATGCGCAAACATAATCATTGTTCGAATGCATCGTTAAGATGTCCGACAAATAGACCCTTCACCCTGGCCTTGCTCAAGTTGTGCTGTCTGTTCAGCTGAATGAACTGTCTCCTCAGCCTCTGTAGCTGTGGCAGTGAGGGCGGATTAGTCGGCAAGTCAACCTCAAGGTCATCGCCCACCTTCACGGATCCGCCACCCTCTCCGGGGTGGTCTGCCGTCCACACCGTGATCGCCGCAATCACATCAGAAGTAGACTTGTCGAGTTCGTACAGGTAGTCTTGCTCAGTCGCAGGCCTCTGCACGGTCGCAGCATTAGGCCGCACAACTTTCGACTTTCCATCGGAACCCACCAGTGCTTCCCAAATTGCATCGTAGTCCGGCGCTTCGTCTTCGAATGGCACGGCAAACAGTGGTGCGTCCCAGCGGTTCATGCCGTTTGGTTCTTCGTATCTGAAGATCAGGTTGTCAAACACAGCTGGGTCATATGGTGGCGAGGTGGCGTCAGCAGACTGCTCGAGAGCGGCCTCGTTGAATCTGCGACATTGGTCTGGCTGGGTGCCAATCTGGACGACGCAGTTCGGAGTTTGAGCGCCTTTCGCTTCACAGTAAAGTTGATAGCGGAAGCCTTTGATATAGTTCATGCCGTCAGCAACGACAATAGTGTCGCGATTCAGGAAACGTTTGATAGCCGAGTCGAAAGTTGCCCGAGCATCTTTTTCAGCTCGCGCGGTGGCGTAGACATTGCGGTCCAGAGCGAGAGTGTCGTCGTTGATGTGCTGGAGTTTCAGACGTTTGATGCGAGGCTCCGAGGACTCCTCGATGCGTTTCTCGAAGTTCTCGATGAGCTGCTTGCTGCGGTACGTCTTGCCCGATTTGGGGTAGCCGGAGAGGAGGAGGAGCTGTTCGTGATCAAGGACGGGTTAGAGGGTCTTCTGGGTGACGTCGGGGCTCGAGTGGGTTTGCGCGAGTACGCACCGGCATGGTTTGGGCTTGTCGCTGAAGTGAGGTATCGTCATCCAGCTTGGAAGCGTCGATTGCATGGAAGGCCGCTGCTGCTAGCTTCTCTTGGCGGAAAACTCGACTGCCGGCTTGTATCACGAAGAAGGCTAGGCTGTAGCCACGCTGGCCATACCACACATCTTTGACTGTGCAATATGACGACGCATATGGAGACCGAGGTTTGGAAGGCACGTAGAAGGCTCTAGACGCTATCTAATTGAGAGCCATGGACGTCATTTTCCGAACAATTATCAGATTGGTTAACACCATGACTCAGGATTTGTGTGTGGTTGTACGGAAAAGATGTGGCGATAGACCAACGAGTCGTTTGATTGATTAAGATCAACAGCTTGTGGCAATATTCATGCATGCAGCCACATAACGAAGATAAGAACGACGTGTTCCGGACCTGGAGGGCTGATAGGCACATATATTAACAAACAAGCCCATGTAGCAAGAAGATCATACGATGTGATATCCCTGTCGCAGTACAGCACGACTGAGACCGTACAATCAACTCTCGCGGCATACCTTGTCGTGGTGCACTGATCGCACAAGAACAGCATGTCCAAGCAGTTCTTCTAGTTGCAACGGCCTGTTTGAAGGAGAGCGTGTTGACTTCCAATCGGAGGATTTCGGGCGGATGTCGCCTTATGCCAATCCGAATATTTTTCGCAGATGCTAAGGCCTAGCGGCCCACTGTGATTGTGCCGGCGCAGCAAAAGCAGCAATCTTCGCTCTTTCTTCCAACGGGCCCTCCACACGCCCGCCGCAGGGACACATTTCGCTGATCTGCCTGTGGGAACAGTCTTGCGCGTCAAAACAACCGCCGGCAATCAACCGTTTCTCCGTCTCGAGGCTGTCTCCAAAACAGCCCCACGACCCCAAGGTTTTCCCCAGGTCCGCTCCACCTCGTCCAGAAGAAAAGGAAGTATAAAACCAGATCTACTTTCGCTTTCCCTCGGCTACTTGCCCTCGAAGCTCTGTGATCGCGTGAACGCTGTACCAACGTTTGGTTTAATAAGACCGTGCCGAGACCCCTGCCCTCGCTCTATTCCCAGGTCGGCCTTCATTCCTCCGCATCACCAACCCACCCTGCGTCGTCGATAACCGCCCGGGCCTTCGATCCAAGCAGATCCTGTGGCTGCACCACCCCACGCTTCCCTGCGAGCGTCGCTACTCCTTGCAGGCGCATCCGACGAATCAGTTGCCGACATAGGCTTCCTATTGCCTATTCCGCCGCCTTGGCCGCAGGTGCTTTTTTCGTGTCGACAACTCGTCATCGTTCCTGTCACATCCAAACGACAAGGAGACACTACAAACAACCACGCCCTCCCAGCATCGTCGTTGTCCGACACCAGCCACTCGGTCCGGCGAAACATACCTCTTTCGCCACATTAGACTCCCGGACACATTCACGGCGTCACTCCAAACTTTACCTTCGACCGGTTATCCTTCGGGCTAAATACCTTGAACGATCCAAGTCACCTCGGCCACATCCCGACAATCTACCATTAAAGATGATGGAAACCAGATCTCAGACTCGCCAGCTCTTCAACCAAAGACCAGCATACCCTCAGATCTCATCGTCGTCGTCAGCTTCATCATCGTCAGACAACACACCGACCTCGACGCCATCGTCAGCGTTCAACAGTTCTTCAAGTCTCAGCTACACAACGAGTCCAAACGGCACGTCGGCAACACCTGCCGCCGCAAACATGCCTCAGCAAATGTTCACATCCGCACCGATGCCTTCGCCATCAGTCGTCCAACGTCAGAACTACTTTGGGTCGACGTCGGCACAGGGCCCAACATCACACCCTGAGCAACAGCAATCACAACAACACAGGACATCTGTGTGCCAGCAGCACATGGGCCAAAGAGGCGGTGGCCACGGAGCGCCCGAGACTGCGCCATTCCTTCAAGACTTCAACCTCGTTGCCGAGGCTGCCAAACGAGCGCAGACGGCGTGCTTGATGCGGGACTTTGATGAGATGGAGTTGTAGGGGATGATGAGAGATGAGGTGTACCTATGGACGAGTGATTTTAGCGGCGTTGGTATGGACTGGTAAATGGATGGCTCTTCGATGAGAGAGCCGATATGGCATTATGAGGGTATGGGTTAGCATTGAAGCGATTGCTTTGTTTTTCGTATGGGATCTCCGCACCGCTGTGGCGTGTATGCGGAGGATGTGTTGTTGCATTGCCTTTCCACATACACAAGATGTAATTGATTCACAACACTACTTACACATCATCATTCTTCTGTCTCGAAAATTGAGGTCTACCTGGTGATACCCACCCTGTTAGCGAGTACATACAAAATTACGAGTGTAATTAAGCCAGGTATGCAGGGGGCTGGTAAGGTACTTCTGGATGTCAAACACCGGCGAGATTGATACGTCTCGTGTACGCAGAGTGCAATCCACGGTTGAGGACAGGTGTTTAGAGACACCCTTAAGGTAAATGCTAAGCTTTAGACAAAGTGGTTTTGCACGTTGGGTCAATACTTATGATGGAGAAAAGAACTGGAGCCCTGGGGCAGAAGTCTCCACGTTGCTGCCAGTGTGACGACGGGACTAACGACAGTGCACGCTCGCCTAAGTGCTCATCGTTCCGAGCCCGCCATTATGAGAGAACCGTGCCCAGCCATTGCGCCGTGACATTATTACGACAACACCGCATACCACGCCAGCAGCTTTGGTGATACCCAGCACGCCCGTATACCGCGTCAGGCCGCAGCGTTAAGCCGTATATTATATCACCACAGCACATCCGGCGCTGCCGACAGCTGCGCGCAGACAGACCGACCGTCAGCTTGAGCTTCGAGGTCCTCAGCGAACGCCATCCTCGGTCGCGAACATCAAGCCAGCCAGCCAGCCAGCCGTCCGTCCGTGACACAGCAACTTGACACGGCAAACATGTCCGGCTACAACCAGTACAGCGGCTACGGTGGCAACCCGTACGGCGGCGACGACCAGCAGCAGGCCGGCGGATATGGCAGTGGTGGAGGATATGGCGCCAACCCGTACGGTAGCGAGAACCCGTACGGCGCGGATTACGCACAGCCAGTCAGTCTCCCACCGTCTTGCGCGACCTCTGTATGTTCTACTTACTGACGGATAGCAGCACCAGCAACAACCTGCGACGCGCCTGAATGCGCCTGAGCTCCCGCACCAGCACTCGACCTACAGCCAGGCGACGCAGGACTCAAGCTACTCACAGCAAGCCGGCGAGGCCTACACCACCAGTGCCAATGCGCCGCCGCTCCCTTCTTCTGAGCCCAAAGGCCACGTCGAGTACGTGCAGCCTTCGTCAAACACTCTCTCGAACCCCGACTTCCTCTCGCGTGTCGAAGCCGTCAAGGCCGATATCCGAACTCTCACGACCCACGTCGGCCAGATCGCGACCCTCCACCAGCAGTCGATATCCAGCGCCGACAATGCGGGTGCTTCGAATGCGCTCGAGAGCATGGTGACGCAGACGCAGGTGCTCAACACAAGCATCAAGGACCAGATCAAATACTTGGAGACCGATGCTGCGCGGAGCCAGGGCAACACTGTCAAGGATACACAGATTAGACAGCTCAAGACCAGTTTCACAAAGCAGCTGCAGGAATATAGACAGGAAGAGGCCAACTACGAGAGACGGTACCGCGAGCAGATTGCACGACAGTACAGGATCGTGAACCCAGAGGCCACGGAGTCTGAAGTGCAGGAAGCTATGGACGCAGACTGGGGCAACGAGGGTGTTTTCCAGACAGCTGTAAGTTTGCCATCATTTACGGATTTGGTATTAACGATTCGAAGCTGACTCAATCTCTAGCTCAAAACTAACCGCACCGCAACCGCCAACACCGTTCTCGGCAACGTGCGCGCACGCCACAACGACATCATGAAGATCGAGCGCACGATGCTGGAGCTACAGGCTCTGATGGAAGACCTAGCGTCTACAATCGTGCTGCAAGACACCCAAATCCAACAGACCGAGCAGCACACCGAACAAGTCAAGCACGACACCGAGGCCGGAAACGTGCAGCTGACCAAGGGCATCGAACACGCACGCCGTGCCCGCAGACTGAAATGGTGGTGCTTCGGTATCGTCGTGTTGATTCTCTGCATCATCGCCATCGTGCTTGGTGTGATCTTTGGCACGGGAGTGGTTGGAAATGGCGGAAAGTAATTTTTCTTCTTTTTGTTCAAATTCTTGGCTGAGGCTATCAGAGCTTGCCTTGATTTGAGCTTTTTATATCTTCTCTTTCCCAGCCGGTGCCATCTCAGGAAAGATCAACGAGCAAGAAAGGTCGGCATTACTTTGCTGGCCGCGATGAGATGGATGACACGTTCTGCTCGTCTTGTTTTGGATATGCGAGCGCGAAAGCAACTCTGGCATAGCACTGGACGTAATTTGTTTTCTTATTCCTATATACCTTCTGTACAGAACTTCGAATGTAAGGGCGAAATGATTATACAATCTACTGCATGATTGACATGACGGTCGTGCCGGGTGGAACTAACCTGTACGCATTGCTCTTGACGTTTGAATGATGCTAGCGCGGTTGGAATATTCACATACACCTCGCGTTTGGGGGCCACAATCTAGCAGTTCGTACACGAGTGGAAAGACATTGGGCACTGTGATGAGTGGAGTTGTTGGTGACCGGTATATCTATTCACATTTTCTGGAGGTATCGTCCTGCTACCTGGGCCGCCTCGCCAACGCCGTACTCTTTCTCGCAAGTGCAAGCTTCATCTGTCGCTGCATTCATTGCTTTCAGCTTCAGTCTCGGGGTCACCCTCCCATCTCGGGATTGCCCTCTACATAGCGGAGACCTGACGATATCTGGTCGCAGCACTTCATGCCCGCCCACGCGGCATGTAGATACCGGATGAGCATGTGCGGCAATCCGGATTCCTACACTGCTTATGCAGTACTTCGCTTCATCAGTATTGCAAATTGTTTGCTTGCCTCTGCGCTAGCCAATACATTCTTTCTCGATCGTCCCGTTCTCGTCACCCATGATGTCAGCTGCCGAAACCATTCTGCCCATGGGTATGGCTCGGCCGATCTAGTTCGTCAAGTAGGAAGTCGCTGTATGCCACCGGGTCAGGAGCATCTGTCATGTCGAAGTTGTGATCGAAAGTGTTCAGCTCTTGGGGCTGAGGCGGCGGCGATATCATACCCATGCTCATCCTCTGCTGTTGCGGATGTTGTGCCGGGAAGCCGAAATCGACTGATTGCTGATGTACGTGAGGGTGACCGTTCGGCGGCATGTGAGCTGGGGGCACTGCTTGTGGTTGTGGTGGTAGTTGCTGTCTCGGCGGCTGCGGCGGTTGAGGACCAAACTTTGCGTGTTTGCGACCACAGCATTGAGCCCAGCTCGTTGTGCCATAGTTTTGCATGACTGGAGGACAATTGCGACATGTGCAGCCGTTCAAGCCACACTTCTGACAGATAGCACCGGGTTGTTGGTAAGCCTCGTACTCGCGGTTCCAGCGGTCGAAATCGAACACAGGCTGCACGTATGGTTGTTCGTAAGGTGGTTGAGTGATAGCGGGCTCGTACGGATTCAGATGCGAGTTTTGCATGAAAGGGTCGCCCAGTGAAAAGTCCTCAGGCCCTTCAAGTGGAGCCTGCGACGACTGGCAGCACGAGTTTTCTTCAATCTCCATCTCCATCTCGGGTTCTGGGTAACGGGGCTGTGGTTTTGCGGATCCGCCACAACAAGATGATTCTTCAGGAGGTGGTGGCTGCTGGTATGAAGGAGGAGTAGCATAATCCATAGGCGGAAGAGGAGCTGTGCCTGTCCAAGGCATGGGATGTGGTGGGGCGCTATAGAGCTGTGCTGGAGATGCTGTTGCTTGCCATGCCAATGGGTCAGGTGGACCACTATATCCTCCAGGCGCAGGTGGCGACATGCCATTCCAGACCAAAGGGTCGGGGACTGCGTCTGTGTTTCCCATAGGACCTCCAATACCCATGAAGCCAAAGCGTGCTGTAACTCCGTTGGACTTCGGTGACATTGTTTCGCTGTATGGAGTGGGTGGCACATGCACATGTTGCACCGGTTGCGGTGCTGGTCCCGGAGTGCCACAGCAACTCGATCCGCGGTGAGATGTGTTTTCAGAAAAGTAGCTGGGCGTGCTCGGTATAGTCATCGGTGTTTGTGCAGGTTGTTCTCCTTCCAGTGCTTCTCGGGTAGGGAAGAAGTTGATGTTGGGCTTCTGCAGTTTGAACAGCACGTCCCAGTGCTCTGGTTCCAACAAGCAGCAATATCTGCCTTGCTCATCGCAGCGGCACTCGCTCGATCGTTTCTCGCCTTTCTTCGACTTGTGAGGACATTTCGGGATGGCCGTAACACACTTGCACCCGCCAGTTGTGCCATAGCGGCACGTGCACGAATTGGAAGGCCGACCAGGGCGTTTCACTGTCCAGAAGATTTTCTGCCGACATACCGGAATGCCACAAGATGTCGTACGGTGGCCACGAATACATGACATGCATGCTATCTTGCACACTTGCTTGGTGCGGCCGTCAATGACCTCGATGGTCTTGAAGGGCTTCTCCTGGTCCATGATGGCGTGGCCTCAGGGTGTCCTTGCAAAAACCGAGCTTCGTGTAGCCTGTTCTCTATCAGCCATTATGGTCCCGCGCGGGTCAACGCTCTTGAGGGGTGGAAGTCGGACTGGACAGGGTTCAAATCACATGACAAAGGGATCGGTCAGGTGGCGAGCGCGGTCCAGGTAAGGCACATGTTGCAGCAGAGGCGTTCTGTGTGCAATATCGAGCGAAGTACAGGACGGAAGAAACGCCATGACGTATCAAAAGGAAAGGCTCACCTTTGCCTTTGCTCGCTTCCCTGTGTCAGCTTCTCGTGAGTGAGCAAGTTTCCATGCGCGATGAGACGCTTTGACCAGCTGTACCGGGAGTGGTGGGCGGAGGGCGGCGGCAGGAGGGGAGGAGTGAGGTCGCGATGTCAATGGCGGCGGTGGGATATTCTCATAGACCGAGGGGCAGCAAGCGGGGTGAAGCCATTTGACACGATACGATGCCGTACAACGAGCCTCACAAGGGGCCGGTGCATACCAACGGCGTAGAGGACACAGGCACGAAGTCCATACGTTCAGGGTCGCAGCATATCAAAGTTTAAGTGGGGCGCCCTACTCTCTTTGAGCTAAATATCGGCATAGCGGTCGGTCAAGAAGTTTGCCATATCCCGTCGACTCACTACTACTGATAGGCTGTGCTTGGAAGACTTCACCTTTGCCACTGCTGCTTTATTACCCGGCCTGAGCTCAACAAACCTCGGTTAGAGCTTTTTACACGTGCACAGGGATTGCTTTTCTTTACCGCCGCAGGGTGCCGCCTTACCGAGCGCCTGGACCCGGTCGAAATAATGTCAGACTCTCACAGCGACTCGGATGGCGAGTTGGGCATGTTCGCGGAGCCGGAAGGATACTACCAACCCGAGAAGGAGCCAACGTTCGCCAAACATGAGATGCAAGATGGCAGAGAGCTGAGCCTGCGAATGGTTGGGCACAACCCTCTTTGGGTACGTAAAATAACAACCACTCCAGCCTGCGGTCAGCGGCATTGCGCCATCAAGGTGTCTATATCACTTTGGGTCTAATGTGCTCATGCAATCCGCAGGGCCACCTCCTCTGGAATGCAGGGCGTACGCTCGCAACTTATCTCGAAAGCAATGCGAGCTCTCTCATTCACGGCAAAACAATTCTCGAGCTTGGTGCCGGCGCCGGCTTGCCGAGTCTTGTCAGTGCTATTCACGGCGCGAAGCACGTCGTTGTAACTGATTATCCGGACGCTGAACTTGTGGAGAACCTGCAATGGAACGTCGATCACTGCTCCCTTCTTCCCCAAGAACGCAACATCGAAGCGAAGGGTTACCTTTGGGGCGCTGAGACCAACAAAATCGTCTCTGGCCTGCCAAGTGGTGAAGACAAGTTTGATATTTTGATCCTGGCGGATCTGCTTTTCAATCACTCTGAGCACCGCAAGCTGGTGGCAAGCGTGCAGCAAATGCTGAAGCGTAGCCCCGAAGCGAAAGCTCTTGTATTCTTCACGCCGTATCGACCATGGCTTCTCCCCAATGATCTTGCCTTCTTCGATCTGATCAAAGAGGCTGGATTTGAGGTTGATAAGTTCTTCGAGCATACTATGGAGAAGGTGATGTTTGAGGAAGACCCAGGTGTAAGTTGCATTGTATTACCATAATTGTATGGTTCCCTTGTATGCTGACCGTGAGACCAGGACGAGCTCCTTCGTCGCACAGTGTTCGGGTACAGCGTTACATGGGCGAAGGATCAACTGCCTTGAGGCTTGATTGTTGCTCTCTGTACAACGGGTTGACGTGCATTATCTGTGTGACGACAAAAACCGAACACCGGAATCCAGCTTGCGATGCGATGGCCATGCAATGGCTCCCCACTCACTTCCTCTCAAAGGCAGTCGGCGCGACTGCCACGACGACTACTAAACTCGCCACAATAAGTGCAAAGGTCACAAGCGAAACCAAGACGATGCTGCCTCGTGAAGCTGGGAACTTCCCACGAATGATGAAATGTTGGCTTTCAAAGTATCTGTGGAAGCCCAGGAGAAGGATCAGGATTGCTGGGGAAAATATGATTAGTGCCTGTAGAGAACCACTCCACACCCTTAGGGTGAACTGGGTATAACGACTTACATATCCCAAGGAATGTCGCTCCAAGCGGTTTGCCTACGTGCCTCAGTTTGCGGCTTGGCTCAGCATTTGAGGCCAACATCTCGAACAGAGAGAGCTCAGAGGTGTCGGCTTGCCCTTTAGACTGCAATGAAGTGTTGAGGCGAAACAGCTGCGTGACGGCTACGCCAATGCTGGCGAAGGCGAGTGATGTTCGGAGCCAAGCCAGGAAGGTACGCTCTGCGCTGAATCAGCATGGCCTTCCGCAGATCATGACCATGAGAAAATATAATACAGCGAAATCCTTACTTACCCAGAGCAAGGTGATCGCGGGCTACGCTGCCCTTGTTCTCCAACTCCAAGCTGCCGTACTTGTCTACCATCCGCCTCCACCACTTTTCGTGGTCTTCCCCCTCCTGCCGCGCATCATCTCCACGTCCGCCCTGATTACTCGCGCTCCCGTTACGGGTTTGGTTTTTGATGCTGCCGGGTCTTCTCCGCCTAGGACTGTCCTCTTCAGCTGCACCCTCGTAGCCGGCTCCTCCAACATCATCTGTACCCTGTCCAGTTTCTGCACCAGCCGTCCCATATACGCGAGCCGTGGGCCTCGTGAAGATCGCCGTTGCTTCATCCGCACTACTTTCATATTCATCATAAGACTGCCGGGCTGCGGTGTGGGGACTCGCGTTGGGAGTCCTGCGCGACATCGAATGCGAGCTGTACGATCCTTGACGTGCCGGTTTGGCTTGGCTTGTTTGCGCTGTGAATGCGACGGTGCTGTTGCGCCCCGAGGAGTGGAGTCGATCCGAGCTGAGAGCTGATACTGGTTTGCGGGGCGGTGAGCCGCGAACGTAGGGTTTGTAAGGATGGCCCTCTGTTTGGGTCTCGAAAGGCGTGTCTCGCTTGTCAGTCCTGGCGGTTGTTCCAGTGGGAGGACTGCTAGGTCTGGAAGAGCTCTTGCGACCGGACTTGCCAATGCTCTCCTTAGTACCACTGCTAGCACTGCCTTTTCGGCTGGTCTTCCCAGTCTGAGTCTGGACTTCGCGTACGCTCTCAGGTGAACTGCTGACGAAGTTTGGTGGCAGAGATGGCCTGCTCAGATTGGCATGGGTTCTCTGAGCAGGGTCTGAGGGTCCAGCTCTCGGTGTTGTAAGCGAGTCGTCTGATTCCTCCCCGGACGGTGGAACAGAAGAAGACTGCGATTCGGAGGGCGCAGAGTGCGAGACGGGCGAGCAAGGCAACGGCATGATAGCTAGCTACGTAGCTACTTTATTATCCCGGGCACCTGGCGTGCAGCCACGCTGTAGTCGAATGAATGCCGGTTAATCGCAAAGCTAAAGAAAGCTTATTGGCTGCTCAATGGCGTCTTGGAGAAATGTCGTGATTTGTGTGGCAGAAGGGCCGCTGCACGTCCGCTACCTAAACAGACGACGTCCCTGGGATCCGGACCGAAAGCCAGCAAAAGTCGAATAGATGATAGTCCACTCCTGCTTACCAGGATCTTGGGTCTTCTGGCGCAAGGAACGCCCGCGAGAGGTCAAGCAGCTTACGTTTCGGTGAAGAAGCGGTACCAGGAGTATTCGGACAGCGCCACGTGAGGCTCCAAGCACATCTTCGGTAGTGGACAAAGCAAGCCCTGATACGACGATGCGCGCGCAGGTACACGGCAGCGGCGAAAAGATGAGCTGATGGCGTGATTGAAGAGGTTGAGATGCTCCCCTTGCTCGCAGGCTTGAGAGCGTCCACCTTGGTCTGTTCTTAAGCCAAACGCGGGGTCCGAACTGATAATCAGGTGTAGAGATGAGAACTACCACTCGCGATCCTGCGAACAGACCCACATGAAACTGCTGATCGGACCCTTCAGGGTAAGCGAACGGGGCCCTGAAGTAGCAGGTAGTGGCATATAAGCGAGTAGACATTCGAGACCTCACAGCAGCTCTGTAATTCAATATGAACGTCATTCGCTAAAATCAAAGACTAAGTGGTATCAAAAGTCACAATCCCGAGTAAACCCAAACGTAACGATGTTAGACGCGCCATTACATCAAACTCCGATGCCCTCAAGGCCTCTTCCCATTTCGAGTTCTTCAACAATCTCAGGCAAGAGACCCTCCAGCTCTTCTTCCCTCACTCCAAGGGCGCCAGTGATAAGTCTCTTGTACTGCTGCGAGTTGCCTCCACCCATGCCAGCACGTGCAAGGGCGTCAGAAACTTCCTTGACAAGCTCTTTTCGTCCATCTACCATCGCCATGATCTCGCGTGCATATTTGAGCTGCACGCGGAGCAGGGCTTCTTCGTCCAAGGAATCATCGGGTGGACCCGACGGGATGTCTGAGATTGGCGACTGATACAGAGCATCGAGATTGCGTTTTTGCTCGGCTTCCAGCACGGCTATGCACTCGGACTGGACAGTGTCCAGCTGAGTTTGTAGATCCTCGTCCGACACTGTGCCACCAGCGGTCTGCTCAAGCTCTTTTACGCGTAACTCATCGGCTTGACGCTGAAGATTCTCAATCTCGGCTTGGCGCATGTTAACAACACGTTGCGCCTCTGCCAGCTCAGCGTCTTTTTCTACAAGCTCAGCGTCAATAGCAGAAGCAAGTGAACGGAGCTTCGCAGAAAGTGTAGGTACGATATGTGAGGTGAGTTTCAATGCTGGTTCAGACCGATAGACTATGTCCTCTGATTCATTCGACCCATCTAAGGATGTATGGGGTATGAGAGGGTCGAATGGGATGGCACTTGGAGCTTGGACAGCACCGCCGAGAAGACTCATCGGGTCTGCAGATTGAAATGGCGATGAGCTGAGCTGGCGAGCTCGCTCCTGGCGACGGTTGTTCAGTTGTACGATGAGTTGATCTGCCGTGATGTTGACCTTGTTGGGAATGTCAACGGCAGCGTTGCGGCCGATCAGACTGCGAACGCATTTGCGAGCTCCATTGCGTGCTGCAATAGTGATGGCGGTATCACCTTGGTTGTCCTGCTCGTTCAGAATGCGCTCGATCTGATCGGGCGAAAGAACCTCTGCCATCTTGTTGAGAATACAGTCCATGTAGTACCTAGCACACTGGTACTTCTTCTTGCTGGTCGTTGTGGTGGCAATGTGATGGAAGACGGTAGACCCGACCCAGTCTTGCATGTTGACCGTGCGGACTAGCAAAGAGGCGATGCGTTCCATGTTCTGCTTCTCATATATGTTGGTGAACAGAACTGAGCGCATCAATGGTGTTTCACCGCTCTTAGACTGAACATCAATGCTTGCACCTTCATTCAGTAACCGTTTCACGATGTCAAGATCACCCATTGCAACTGCCCAATGAAGAGCAGTATGGCCTTTGTCGTCAATGGCCCGATCTAGGTTCGCGCCTTCCGGAGGTATAGGTACAGACGATGGTGCGCCCGCGTATTCTCCTTGCAGGCAGAAGTAATCGAGAAGCTCGTCCGCCCACAGTTGATGCAGGTTGTCTGCTTGCACTTGCGGGTCTTCCATGAGACGACGGCGTTTGCGTGAGGATCCGTATGGGTGGGTGTCGTACCCGTCGAAGACTGACTCGGTTGCTATGCTGCCCTCTGGAGTGACAGCTCTGGGATCGTGCAATTGTGCTTCGAGTTGGTCGAAGTCGGGTGGTGGCATATAGGCAGCTGGTGGATGTTAGCGACAGCTACATTGCATAGCAAATCACAGGGGAGAGCTCACGAATTGCTCGAGGTGCTCGTTTCTGCTGCGCAGCACCTCGTGGCATGCGTGGTTTTCCTGATGCAGCGGTGGCATGCTTAGGCGCAGGTGGAGGTGTCTTGTCGCCTGGCACAAAGTCGAATATGGGACGCATCTTCTCTAACACATTGTTGCGCTCGGCAAGCAGCCTGCCTTCGGGAAGAGGTATCCATGTTCCTGACCCAGTTAGACCTGCTCGTCTACGTTCCACTTGCAATCATCCAATGTACCTTGATATTTTCCGTATCCGCCTTGCACCTTCTCGTGTACACCCTTTTGCACCTCGCGCTCGAGAATTCGGGTCCTACTAGGTTTATCGTATTCGGCGACTTTCAATATATGGGTAGCGTTGATCCAGTCGTCTGCTCGGCGTCGCATACAATGATTGCCCTCGCAATTGAACTCGTAGACAGGGACCTGCGCAAGTGTTAGAGGCTGTGTTTGCCTGCTTCGAGGGAAGTACACTCACATTACTGTATGTCGCGGAGTACACCTTGTCGGACATGCTGGGCAGTCGCGCGATGCCTGCGAAAGCTCCACGGCAGCTGTGAACGATGCGCCGGATGCTGATTAGGACGCGACAACACTGCAAGTCTAACCACTCGGCTCTCTAGCGGTATAGTGTGACAGGCGGCACGTGCGGAAGTTCTGGGGACCGCGTTTTGGTGGCATTCGATGGCAGGGCACTTCGAGTGATAGCACTATGGATTAGCCGTCGCGTCGCGCGTTGCGGAAGTGGCACAAAGCTTAACGGAAGGAAGGTTCCCTAGCGCCAAGGACAGCCACGGCCGCCCGTTTCAGAATGGACTGCAGGATGACTGGGATACGAGGCGGCATCGACTATATATGCTGAGCCATTGTGCACTTCACAGCTGCATATCGAACCCACCAACAGACCAGACGAGAAGTTGAGCATGTCGAACGCTGAATTGACCGATCACTCCCCCCACCAGCCGGTTCCGGCGGCTCCTGTAGCCACAGCCTCGAACCTCATTCTCATCGACAACTACGACTCGTTCACATGGAATGTCTACCAATATCTTGTGCTCGAGGGCGCGAACGCCACCGTCTACCGCAACGATGAAATCACTCTGGAACAACTCATTGCCTTGAAGCCCACCCAGCTGGTCATTTCTCCCGGTCCTGGCCATCCACTCACCGACTCTGGCATTTCCAAGGATGCGATCGAGCACTTTGCCGGCAAAATTCCCATTCTGGGCGTATGTATGGGCGAGCAGTGTATCTTCTCTGTCTTTGGAGGCACTGTCTCCCAAACAGGCGAGATCCTCCACGGAAAGACATCGCCACTTCGACACGACGGCAAAGGCCTGTACGCCGGCCTTTCACAGGATCTCCCTGTGACCAGATATCATTCGCTCGCTGGAACTCACTCAACTCTTCCCGAATGCCTCGAGCTTACCTCTTGGATTGCTGCTGGCCCAGATGGTGGCAAGGGTGTCATCATGGGTGTACGACACAAGGAATACGTCATTGAGGGCGTGCAATTCCACCCAGAGAGCATCCTCTCTGCCGAAGGCCGTGTCATGATCAAGAACTTCATGCTTATGCAGGGAGGTACTTGGGCGGAGAACGAGAAGCTGCAGAAGCAGACCAAGTCGTCGTCGACCGACGCTGCACAGACAACCACCTCCAACAGTGGCGACAAGAAGGCCTCAATTCTCGATCGTATTTACGCGCGCAGAAGAGAACTTGTTGAAGCGCAGAAACTCGTGCCCTCACAACGTCCCGAGGATTTACAGGCTGCTTACGATCTCGATTTGTCTCCTCCGCTTATCTCTTTCCCCGACCGTCTCAAGCAATCGCCTTTCAAACTCTCTTTGATGGCTGAGATCAAGCGAGCTTCCCCTAGCAAGGGCATCATTTCGCTCTCGACCTGTGCACCAGCGCAGGCTCGTACATATGCTTTGGCAGGTGCCAGTGTCATCAGCGTCCTCACGGAGCCCGACTGGTTCAAGGGTTCTATCGATGACATGAGAGCAGTTCGTCAAGCACTTGCTGGCATGCCAAACCGCCCAGCTGTGCTGCGCAAGGAGTTCATTTTCGACGAGTACCAGATTCTCGAGGCTCGTGTGGCTGGTGCCGACACTTTCCTTCTGATCGTGAAGATGCTAGACACCCCATTGCTCGAGAGACTGTACAAGTACGGTCAGAGCCTTGGCATGGAGGCAGTCGTCGAAGTCAACACCACAGACGAGATGGAGATTGCTGTGAAGCTTGGCTCCAAGGTCATCGGTGTCAACAACCGCAATCTCACAACCTTCGATGTTGACATGGACACCACAAACCGCCTCATGGAGATGGTACCTGCAGGAACTACACTCTGCGCCTTGTCCGGCATCACCGGACCACAGGATGTTGAGCCCTACCTCAAGACTGGCGTTGGTGCCGTGCTTGTGGGCGAGGCTCTCATGCGTGCCAAGGACACTACAAAGTTCATTTCTGAGCTTCTGGGCGGCAACTCAGAACAAATCAAATCACGGACTTCTGAGCATCTGGCAGTCAAGATTTGCGGCACACGAAGCGCAGAAGCCGCGAAAGCTGCCATTGAAGCAGGCGCAGACCTCATTGGCATGATTCTCGTGACAGGCCGAAAGCGTTGCGTCAGCACCGAGACGGCGCTTGCAATTTCACAGACGGTGCACAACACACCAAAGGCGGCGTCATCACATGCCAAATCCTCAGCTGCTGGCACTGAGAAGGCCGTATCGTTCTTCGAGCACAAGGGAGCTTATGCACTGCAGCACCCATCCCGTGCGCTGATCGTTGGTGTGTTCCAGAACCAGCCTTTGGATTACGTTCTGGAGCAGCAGCGATTGCTCAACCTTGATATCGTCCAGCTTCACGGACAAGAGCCTCTAGAGTGGGCATCCATCATTCCCGTACCTGTGATCCGCGCATTCAAGCCCAACGATGCTGGCATCGCGGCACGTGGGTTCCACTCTCTGCCTCTCCTTGACTCAGGCGCAGGAGGCACCGGTGAGCAATTGGACATGAGCACTGTTGTAGACGTTCTGAGGAAAGATGACGGTTTGTACGTGCTCTTCGCTGGGGGTCTGAACCCTGACAACGTTGCTAAGACTGTTCAAAGTCTGGGCGATCAAGCAGAAAAGGTTGTGGCCGTCGATGTCAGCAGCGGCGTAGAAACCGACGGCGAGCAAGATGTGGAGAAGATCAGAGCCTTCGTGAAGGCGGCGAAGGCATCGAGATAATTGGTACACATAGATAAATAAATGGTCATGAATGATCGTCAGCCCTCACTTCATCAACAGTCGCGATAGCTTCGCATGACACGTGAATTGCACCAAGCCTTCACTCAGTTGGACGGAAGTGAGGCCGTTCACATGCAAACAGTTTGGTCAACCACAGCACGTGCTCGCCGTCCACCTCGTCCACCTTAATTATAAGAAGACTCCGAGTCTTTGCACTCTGCTCTTTCTCCACCACCTCCTACCCAACATACCACACCTTACGAAACCGACTACGGATCTGACAACAACACCAAACTACCTGACGAATGACCCCCATCCTACTCATCTCGCAGTAAAGCGACAAATATCCACATCCCAGAACCGAGAAGTCACAGATTTCCGCTCCATATCAATTCTTCGACAAAAACGAGCTACCGCCAAAGTCGCCATGGCGAAAATCTTCAACACCTGTCGCATCTGCGTCATCATCCCCCGTACCGCTTCCACCAAGAAATGGACCAAGGACCAGATCGAGAAGTGGGTGAAAATGGCCGGAGGCGTGCTTCACAAGGAGTTCGACCCGCAAACCACCACACACCTGGTGGTCGAAGAGCAGCTGTGGAAGAACAGAACTATGGCCGTTCAGCTTGCTCTCGAGGCCAATGACAACGGCCGTAAGGTGTACATCGTGACCCCGCAGTGGTTCGACGATTGCCTGGTCACGCAGAAGAAGCTCAAGGAGAAGGAGTTTCTGTGGGAGAACATTGATCAGAAGGCTGCTGGTGATCAACGCAAGAAGCGCGGAAAGCAGGCTGGCGAGGGCGAAGGTGAAGAAGGCGGCGAGGATGGCGTTTCAGGCCCGAAGTCGCACCAGGCTATGCTTGGAGAAGTCTTGCAGGAGGGTACCGAAGACTATGTCGGAGACCACGATCGCCGAGTCTTCGAGGCTGAGAACGCGGAGAGGCAGAAGGCAGAGAAGGAGCTCCAGGAGATTGAGGCCAGGCGCAAGGAGAAGGAGAAGCAAGCGGTCGAAGAGAAGCGCAAGGCACACGCTGAGCTCATGAAGAAGTCTGCGAAGAAAGGCAGGGGTGAAGTGTTCAATGGTAAGATAACACTGATTTTCCGCAATTGTTCTCGCAGCGCTAACACGCAATCAGCAAACTACCACGTCTTCAAAGACACCACTGGCTTCGAGTACGATTGCACGCTCACCAAGGTCGACACCCTCACAAACAGGAACGAGCGACTCGTTCTTACTGTAAGTTGCCATCTACAATTGTTATCTTTGAATATTTGCTGACCGGTCCCGTGAAGCTTTACGAGTCCAACAATGGCGTTTCGAATACCGATATTCCGCCAACGTACGCCACCAACCTGCACTTCGCCGGGACGGGCAAACAGCCCAGAAACAACATCCTCGCGGCATTCGGGTCGAACCGTCTCACCGCCATCCGCATGTGGCGTAAAGCCTTCAAGGAGCAAACCGGTGTCAGCTGGGACGATCGTATCAAGGCCCACAACGAGCGCGTTCGGGACCGTGCTCGTGACGGCGATACTCCTGGTCTCTACAGCACACGTCGCGGAGAGAACGGCGACATCAAGAGCAAGACCAGAGCTGCTGAGGACACGGTACCTTTCGAGAAGCGCAATTTCGAGTACATGCCGCCGCTCCACGCCGCTCGTGGCTGGCTTCCAGAGGGCAGCGAGCAGATCCCGGAAGTGTTGAGGCAGGACAGGGCGAAGCAGAACAAGCACAGGGAGCGCACTGAGCAGTGGACGATGATGAGTGGCGGCAATGGCTACGACCCAGACGCTCCATCTTCGTCGCCGCGTCAGTCCATCGAAGATGCTCGCCCTGTTCAGATTGATCTCACCGAAGACGACCCTGCTGACGAGCTGGATGCCTTTGCCACGCAGGGTAGTGGCGATGATGAAGACGCGACTCCCACAGGTCTCGGTGCCACCAGCTTCGCTGCCACAGGAGCAAACGGCGGTCCGTTCGCTGAGATGGACCCAAGAGCTTACGCGGACGGCTTGATCGCCGGCACGCATGACTTGTTTACGCAAGACAACGTTTTCGACGAAGGAGATTTCGCTGGTCAACAGCAGCAGCAGTTCAACTTCGACCAAGATGACTTCGACTTCGGCGTCAGCGTCGGCAGCCATCAGCCAGGCATGGAATTCACCACTGGAAACGAGGGCGTCAGTGGCTACGATCTGGACAACATGGGCGCCGTACCCGCTATTGGCAACGGAAACTCCCAAACCACCATGCCAGCAGAGGAGCCTTTCAACTTCTCTGCGAACCTTCCCAACCAAACTCAGCTTGCTGATAAAGTTGGGCAAGATCTCCTCGACATGGACAGCGCTGGAGGGACTGGTCACGTTGTTGTTCCCGAAGCTGAGCAGCTGGAAGCCGCTGCTGGTGTGGAGAAGCGTAGGCGTGAGGCAGACGAGACAGAGGAGGACATGGAGCCTGCAGCAAAGAGGTTCTTGGGCGAGGAGTCCGAGGATAGAGAGATCGCTGCCTAGACAGCATTGCAGCCTTTCTTAGTGGGACATGGTATGCATTGAACAGCGGATGCGGTTGCTGGTGTGGAAAGAGCATTTCATCAGAAAGTGTAGGATAGGTTAGCAAAAGCATGGTATGATCATTCCTGCAGGGCCGAAGCGGCTCCTCTCTTTGTAATATTTACAGCAGCCACATCGTGATATCTTCTTGTGTTTGGCTTTGTGTGTCTCGTTTCTCCATGTTCTCCACGCAGTGAACAGTCCGCCTAGTTGCTCCTGGAGCCCGGGTTCTGTGCCTTCAACTCATCCATCTTCTTCACTCTCAGCTTGAACTCCTCGTACTGGCACTTCTCGTATGAATGCCTCTCGTCCTAATTTGTGTTAGCAAAATTTCCTGTCGTACTGAGCGTCGGGCCTCGAATGCACGACGGGTCGAGGGCGGTCGTACCTGGCACTTCCAGGGCAGGTACCAGTTCGCAGGGCGGCATTTGTTCAGAGGAATGAGTAGGTGGGCGCATGAGTCGCGGTAGGCGAGGGGGAGTTTGGCATCGGACATCTCTTGCCTGGTGGCAGCTATAAGTCTGTCAGCGCTCTCGCTCTATCATTGCTGCAATACGGTCTTCCTGTTCTCAATGGCGCATGTGTGCTTGGGCGTGTCGCTGTGGGACGGAGGACGTACGAGTGCTGGGGCCGCCATGGCCGAGGCCCACTGCATCTTTGAGAGTTTCGGTGACGGTCATGTTGTGTGTTGTGGTGAAGGAGTGAGCTATCTCTCGTATACCCTGCCTGCTCTCTCTCTACCATTCATTCATCCATCGTGAAGTCGCGAGGCATTGGCCAAACCGTCCTAGCCTGCGGGCTGACCCGGCGCTTGGGCCTCTGTCGCGTGAAGTAGCAGCGCGCCCATACAATAAACTTAGAGCTGTGAATGGAGAGCAAGCCATCTCGAGAATCGCAGTGCGCAATGCTGCCATTGTTCCGCCCGCGCAAAACATCCAACGGCATGAACTGATTCGCGACTCTTCACTTTTGCCGCCACCTCTTAAACCGGGTTGTCGACGCAGCATTCCATCTTCACAACACTTCCAAACTTTCGGTACTACACCACCATGGCGAGGACATCGGAAGCTACATACTTCCCTGCGCTGGACAAATGCCTGTCCGGTGCGGCGACTCTAATTCCCTGGGCATCGGCTTATACAGCTCTGAGCGATTCTCGAAGCGCCAGCCAGAACAGCGCATTGGAAAGCTTCATTTCTGATAGCGAGACTCGCGACACACTCGCAAGACCTCTGGAACCTTTTCAGAAGGCATCCTCACAAACAAAGTCTTTGTTCGACTCGAAGACCGCGCAGATCAACATCTCGCAACCACCAAACAACGACTACAACTTGCAGCAATTGAAGGAGGATTCTTTGTGGATATCAAAAGAGCTTGGGATCGACGAAGTTTCAGCGTTGAGATGCGCCGCCGTGGAATGGTTACAGAGACCAGCAGACCTACTCCTGGGGAAGATACAAAGCAAGAGTAATGGCCTGGATTTCTCTCAATCCTACCTTGGTAAGAGCACAGCAGCTCAAACCGAGTCGGAGGACAAGGCCGGCCCTGACTTTGAGGACTCTGAGCTTCGACGCCAGCGACTGGTCAAAATATGTCTCGAGGAAAGAAGTGCTGCCATTGCCTGCAGTGCACTTCTTGTTTCTCTGGCGGCTAACAAAAGATCTGGCGATGAGGCAACATGGGTCGACATTCAGGCAGACAGCGTGTATCGCGCAGCGGCTGGCGAAGCAGGCAAGCTGTCACTTTGCATTCAAGCTGTGACAACGCTGGCTACCACCCTGGACGGCCCCGAACACCAGCCCAATGCTTTGAAAGAGCGGCCTGAATTGACATTCAGTTATTACGATGCCGTGATTTCGGATCTCGTCAATGCTATGCGAGTGATTCTGGCACAAGTCTTCGCTGCCACCTCTGCAGTCAGTCCTGCAGACGCTCGTGCATGGTTCAAGCTTATGCAAAGTTTCACATTTTTCGCCAACCTTTCTCCCATAACCACAGCACAGAATGTGCACATCCAGATATTGCAGTGCTTGGTGTCGATCACCAGCGCTGCTGTTCTCAATCTTCCGCAGGTCATGAAGGACATTGAGCAAAAGAGGTCTGCGGCGCAGGGACCTGGCGCGATTGCATACCCGGAATTGGGTTCTGGATCTTACATCAATGACGACGCATGCATTAAGGAGATCAACCTTATTCTGTTCCAAGCTGCAGATCGTGGTAACAATATCGCGGCGCCTGCCATCTACGCGTGGAGCATTATCACGATGTTCATTCGCGACCACGCCAAAATGGATCAGTCTCGCCATGACGACGATGCGAGCGATCGCGAATCAAATAGACGCCCATCGGCCATGCGCACACCCAGCAGAGTACAAACTGCGACCGAGAAGTCCTGGGAAGCCCTCCAAGACATTGAGCTTGGAGAGCACCGTGAAGATCCATCGCAATTTTTCGCACTAATTGCGACCGACCACATGCATGTGTACAAGATCGTCACAAACTTGAGCAATAACATCGCTTTCACGTTTGCATCAGACGCAGAAATGTCCACTGCAGTTACTGGCCGCATCGTTCTATTCGACATTGTTCGAATAAGCTTGGCGATTGTGCAGTATGAGGAGGAGGTTTTCGAAGCGCTTCTTGCACTAATTGTACCCGATGTTCCAACCAGAAGTTTGGAAGATGTGTCCGGTCCTTTGTGCGATCGCGCTTTGGCAGACGGTGAACGTTTCAGGCCATACATACTGGACCAAGCATTTGCGCGTTATCCCTATGAGCTGTCCCCACTTTTGAGGATACTCACAGCTTTGGCTACCGCGCGCACTGACGGAGTGGCAGACGTTGTGTACTTAATGGACGAGCTGAAGAGCTTTACTGTCCAGGTACCAGAGCACTTCCGCTCGTATGCACTGAATCACGAAGACGAAGGCACAAACAGCATGCACTTGACAGAGGATCTCCACATTTTCGACCCTCGCCCGTCGCTCAATTACTATCATAACCCAGCAGATGCTCGCGCACTTGTTCTCGCAGATGGTGGTAACTCGAACACCGTCTCAACTATTCCCCGTGACACAACTGGAATCATCATTAAGGACACCAGGCCTTTTGTCTTGATGCTGCAGCATGAGCACTCTGGCCTTGCATATCTTGGAGTGCTGTTATCGACCCTCTTACCAAATTCCGAACTTGTTGATCCTGCGTCAGTCAATGCTCTGGACAGACACATGGCCTCCGAGATTGTGGCTCTCATCGTCGCACTTGTCAAAGGCGCACGTAGCCGGGACGAGAGTGATCATGTCCTTGGACGCTTTGGTTTCGCGCTCAGGGATGATCTCGACATTGTGACCATATTGACTGAGATTATGGAACTCGAGTTGTTGGCTTTCATTGACCAGAACGTGCAGGAGGGTTCTTTGCAGCTGCTGGTAGCTTGCACTGACTTCTTCGATGCGTTGGTCGCTTACACACCTGAGCGTACTTGGTCATGGCTTTCACGCAGCAGTCTGCTCGGCATCAATGCCGGAGTCAGCGCCCTCGTTACTGTGGTCTCTGGCGTTGAAGTGAGGGCTGGACAGTACGGATTTCTGAGCTCTTGCATCAAGCTGTACGAATCCATACTTGATGATGCCATCTATGGTGTAGTCAAGCGCAAGCCCAAGACTGATGTAATTCAGCCCAGACGGCGATTCGATTCCCCTATGGAGACGCCTGAGCAGACTCCCGAACGGACAATCGCGGTCGTGCTCGCCGCATACACGCGAATTGCACAGGACGTTTTGCTGAACCTGAACGAGTGGGGCTTCGGCGTACTGGAACAAAAGGCGATGGTAGTCACAAGATTGTGCAACGCTTTCAACGATTTATTGACGGCGGCCTACGGCATCGGCTCGGAATCCGACCAAAGCAACAAATTGACAGAAGTCTTGTCTGTTGCAGCAACGACGCAGACTGTTTCTGACTTTGTGCTCGCTCCTCTCTCCGCTGTCCTTGCCCAAGGCAGACAAGCCGACGATGCCTCGCTCGTCTCAGCACAGCAGAACATGATCGAGGCACAAACAGTCTCTGTTTGCAGATACCTAACGACGGTCATCCGAACACTCAAGTTCCGGAGCCAGAGCGCAGGCTCCCTGCCCACTCAACTAGTGAAACTGTCTCCAATGCTCACCATCCTGTTCGCTTCTCGCCAGAACTACAAAAGGCCGATAGCTGAGTTGTTCGCCGAGCTTCTCACGGCCTCTCCCGCCGACAACACCGAGGTCCCCTCTATCCTGGGCCAGATCAGCCACGAAGAATCGAAGAACTTCTTGGCATTGCTTTCGCAGCTTGACCGACCTTTGACGAATGCGTCCACTGAATGCGCGATCTGGTCGTTCCTGGCCGCGGTTTTGGAGAGCAGTCAACAGTACTTCGCTATGTATCTCCTGACTGGATCACTCCCGAAGGACAAATACAAATCTGGAGACCAAAAAGCAAGCAAGAGGACAATACTAGGCCATGCGCTCGAGCAGCTCTCCGACATTCGATCACTGAGCCCTCCACGTGCAATCGCCATGTTACAATTTGTTGCCAAAGCGCAACAGGTTTGGATCTGGGCCACTGAGGAAGTTCGCACTAAGTCTGAATTCCTCAAGAATGCTCTCGCTTGGCTGAACGATCTAAAGCCAATGTCGAGGTCTGGAAATGTAACAGAGGCCAAGAACGCCATTCCGGAACTTCAGATGGCAGCACTTGTGTGCGATGTCCTTGCAGTAAACTTACACGCCAGTCTCGAGATTGGCGACAAGTCGCAGCTCAAGTCTATTGTGCCGCACTTGACATTCGTCAGCGAGCAAGCCGTCAAGGTGGATGGCTACAACAATTCATTGCATGTAAACTTTGCCAGGAACCTTCCAACGAACTTGTCTTGTGCGCCCTCCGACTTCAGGCGTACTCAAGCCAACCCTGCGACTCTGGGAGACGGCTACTTCTACGACGTTGGATTGGCTCGGAAGATGCTGGCCTACGACACACATTGGCATGGCAAACAGGGATTCAAGGAAGAATTCAGCCGCGCGAACATCAACTTGAGCCTTGTAGAAGCACAAACTCGCCTGTTGACTTCGTGGAAAACATTAGCGACTACCCTCCTGGAATGCATCGAAGACGAACCGTCGCTACAGTCTGTTCTCGCGTCCACCGCCCGGAACGCCCTGGAAGCGAACAACAACACCAACTTGGACATGCCTTATGCTGCAGAAATATTGCAGACCAGAGCTGATCTTGCGTTTGTCTTGATCTCACGACTTGTGAGTGCTAGATCCACGGTCGATCAGGTGAGAGACCTCTTGCCTCTGACGTGGCATCTCGTCAAGACTAGTCCAGTAGACTACGACGTTGCACGCACACCTCAAGACCTCAAGTACTACACGACTCTGCTACAAATCTTATATCTTTCTCTGCAGCCACATACATACCTGGACCCGAAACCAACAGTGACTGGAACGGGTACTAACGTGATTCTCCATCCTTCGACTGGCGCTATCTTGGTGGAAATCGTTGGACGCACAATTGCTACTGGCTTCCGCGCGTTGTGCGGAAACCTGCACACTAGCATTGAGTTGGCGCAGGCCGGAGACTTCCTGCTTCTCTCTGCGCTCTTGCGCGCTATACTATCGGTTCGGGGCGTGCACCAGATTCATGCTCAGATCGCTGAAATGATCGCTGGGTCCAACTTGATACGTGGTGGGCTCAGTCTTTTCTCGTGGTCCGACCAGCTGGCGGAACACACAGAGCAGGATCCTGTGTATGGCACCATTGCCATCAACTTCTTGGTGTCCCTCTCTTCCGTTCCTCAGGTTGCCGAGCTTATGGCCAACGAAAGCGTACTGTCGCATCTCAGCACCGCGAACATCAGCAACTACTTCCGCAAGGACGGAGGGAAAGGACCATTTGATGAGCCTCAGCGCATGTTTGGCATCTGGTCGGATGGCTTTCTACCCCTGTGTCTGAACCTGCTCAATGCAGTGGGCCCGGCGATCGCCGCCGAAGTCGCAGCATTCCTCAACTCGTTCCCTGCACAGCTCCAGCGCGCAGAAATTTCGCTGGTCAATGCGAAGCCAACAACGCGCAACCCGCGCGCCGGCGCCGTCACGCTTGGCGCCATGTCTGAAGCACGAAGCCTGATCTTGATTTCTTTGATCCTGCGTTCGGCTAGCTCTATCGGTGCGGCGGAAGGAATCGCTGGAGCCGACGTTCAGGACCTGCAGGTGAACACACAGGTGCTTCGAGATGATGTGGAGAGCTTGACTAAAAACGAGAGAAGCCTGAGGGACAGAATCGTCCCTGCAACCGAGAGAGAGTTGAATTTGCAGAATTCAAAGGGCGGCGCTGGTGGCCATGATAACGGGCTACAGGCAGCAGTTGTGAGCATAATGAGCAGCATCGGACAATTGGGCTAGAGTACGCTGTGTTGGTCGCCTTGGAAGAAGTCAATGATTTAAGCGAGGCGTCAGGGAATTGTTTCCATGTATTATCAATATCAAGTATGTAGACCACCAATGGAAAGAGCGCAATCGCGCTTTGGTGCTCTATTCTTCTTCATCCTCCTCCGGTCTTCACTGCCAGAATTTCTTGCAACATGTACCGTGAAGCCCCACCATAGCAGCATGCTAATTTCTTGCCGCTCCTCAGACAAGAAGGACGAGTTTGCTGTACATACAGGTCGTGGCTGAGGTCGAAAGCGAGTGGCTGGGAGCGAGAAGCAGGGCGTTTTAACCTCACTCCAACCTCTAAACATATCCCTGGGACAATAGGCTGAGAGTAACTATTATGCAGCACACACAATGCGACAGTAGTTTAATCCTCGACAATCCTCTATCCACCGTTTCTTGCATCTTCACGCACCAACCTTCGACACAAACATCTATCGCACATCTACCAACATACAAACCACAGTCTAATCACCCAATCAACACTCGCGCAACCAAATTCTACCGCCGCACTTCACTCGCCATCACCTCCACCTTCAACATGGGCAAGTCAAACAAGTCAAAGAACGGCCGCAAGATCCCGAACACCTACCTCGCCAGAGTCAACTTCAACGGCTGCGACAAGCTCACCATCAACCGCCTGTACAACGAGGGAGACACCAAGGCTCTCGACTCCATGGGCGCCAAAGTCTTCGCTTTCCCGTCACGCTGCTTCAGGAGCAATCCGCAGTGGAAGCCATCGGCTCTGCAGGACAGGCGTTGCTGGCGAGAGACGACGCCGAAAGCACCGAGTTCTCTGCGGGAGTGCGAAGTGGCGAGCGAGTGAGTGATGTGGGCGATGAGAGGACACTGCGCTGGAAGAAGGATGAGCTGAAATATTGCGACGAATGATATGAGAGATGAATTTGGTCTGAGAGCGTGGTGGGCAAGAAAGAACTTCAATTTGGCTGGCACATCATGTCCGAGTGTTGCTGGCAACGCTCTGACATGCTTGCAATCTCGTCTTCTGGTGTGGGTTTGGGCAGCCTGTATCTAAAACCTGGAGGCCTCGATTAATAGCCTCGCACATTCAACCACTACTCCACTTTACTCGTTGTTCTCCTGCTTCATCTCCTGCTGCGGTCGCTACCTCCACTGCAGCCCTTTCCAGCAGCCTCGCATCATTAAGTTCCGCAAAAGCCATGATCTTGACTCTCTCATCCTCTCCCGCATCTTCTCCATCGTCGCTCATTTCTTCCATCTCAAACTTACCGTACACTCGGTTGCCATCCGCATCGTACTCCTTCGGCGGCAAGTCCCTCAAAGCAAGTTTCACCTTCCAGCCATCGCCATCCTTCTCCATAAGCTGTACTGTGCGAGTCAGCATCAGAGGCTGCCAGCTCGTGGCTGGTGAGCACACAAGCTCTGTGTAGGTGACATAGTCGCCGCTTTGCGCATCCTCGCCGGTCAGCGCTGGAAGAGAGGGGACATTTTCGGGTAGGGCGGGGAAGTCGTCGACAGGCAGATCAGCGTTCACTTCATTGAGAAGCTGCTGCTCAGCGAGGTCATCTTGATCCCAGTCTTCGTCGTCTGCGCCATCGCCGTCGTAATCCAAGACGTCGCCATATCCATCCTGGTTGTACTTGTCGTAAGATTCGACAAGCTCACCAACCATGTTGCCCTGGTTGCCTCGTCTGCGCTTACGAGGCGCATTGGCGTAAGTGGCCATGTTCCTGTTCTTTTTCTTGCGGTACTGCGGGTCCCATCTTTGATAGAAGGGGAAAGGCGGCGTGCTTAATTCGACGCCCTCGTCGCAGCACTCAACTGCACGCAAGTCAATTCTTTGGAACCATGCGTCGGGATCCTCTTCTTCAGCTTCCGGCGCTTCCGGCTCAGCGAACTCAGGCTGCTTTGGCTGAGCTTTGGATTTGGACTTTGGCGCTGCTGTTCCCTGACGTCCAGCGAGCTTTTTCTGTGTGGCGTCCTTTTGCTCTTGCGTCTTCGGCGCACGTACACCTAGCGAGCCATAGAGCAGACGCTCAGCGCTACTCATGTCGAGGCCGCGACGATTTGGCACGGCTGGTGAAGCGTCTCCAGTCATGCTGTTGATGTTTTCGCGATAAAGGCGCTCCGTTAGAGCTGCATGCTCGGCGGCAATCCTGTTGCTATGCACTTCCGGTCCTTCGTCCCCACTTTCCTCTCTTACAGCCTTTCCGTTGACGCCAATCTCTACGCCACCAGAAGCTATAGAATCAAGTAGTTGCTGGCGCTGTGTCGCCAGATCAACTTCCTCATTTGTGTCTTCGGTGCCGTGCATAGTCGAGCTGGATGTCTCGGTCGCGTTCGTGTGCTTTGGTACCTCCGAAGTCCAGTCCGATGTCTTCTCCCATGCGCGAAGAGTCACAAGATCAGCGTTCGGTGGCAAGATGCCGTTGTCTTTCAGGTATGCAAGCTTTTTGGATTCGCGGCGCCTGGCGTTGCGCTCTTGGGTTTTCCTGTTTCCTTCGTGTGGGATGGCTCTGGGTTGTGGCGCACCAGAACTGGTCTGCTGAGACTTGTCCGTTGTCTCTGGTAATGTGTTTGTTTTGATTGTCGCTGCTGCCTTTGAGATCGGTTTGACGCTTGAAGCAGTCTTCTTCCCTCGTGAGGCTTTGGTGCCGGCCTTACTTGACTCGTCACTCGAGGAATCGCTCGAAGAATCGCTCGAAGAACTGCTGGAGCTGTCGCTGGAGTCACTGCCTTCAGAACCGTCGCTTGAGTCCGACTCACTCGAAGAATCACTCGCTTCCGAGGAATCGGACTCCGCTTCAGATGAAGAAGCGTCGTCCTCGAGCTCAAAATCTTGATCATCCTCTTCGTCATCTTCGTCCTCTTCGCTATCGTCATCCTTGCCCGAAACCACTACCACCGTCTTGTGATTCGACAGCGGTACAGCCTGCTCGCTCTCCGCTCCATTATTCAAGAACCTGACTCTCTTGTCGCCCTCGTCGTCTTCCTCATCTTCACCACCCCGCTTCCTCTTTCTTGCTGGTATACTCACTTCTGGCCTGACAGGTGCTCTCAGAAGCGGTCTTCCGAACGCAATCCCATCTTCAAGCTTCCTTCCATCTCCACTGATTTGGCTCCTTCCCATCAAGGTCCTCGCTCTGACCTCCGCATAGGTCAACGGCCGTACGACGACCTCATCCTCATCTTTGCAAACGGCGCCAATCTCGTGGTAGTGTAGACACTCGTAGCTTGCGACAGTGACAACGTAGTCTTCCAGGCCCCACTTGTCGGTTTCGAGAGGAAATGTCTGGTTGATAGCTTCGAGCAGCTGCGCGATCGTGTGCTTCTGTTGGGTGTCGGAGAGAGGCCAGAGGGTGTTGACGGCTGGCAGCTCGTTGCGCTGCACGCGCAGACGGAGACGCATGTTGTGTGGTTCAGCGGATGATTGTCGCTATCTCGAAATGCACAACCGCATGGCAATTATAATCGAAGTCGCGACAGAGCAAAGACCGAGAAAGTTAAGCACGTGAAAGTGGTGGAAGTCCGAGTTTGCGGGGAAATAGCGGTCCAAAGTCGTGGTGGGAAATAAAGTCGCTACAAAAATATACATGAATGCTCATCTTCGAGCATGTGATAAAGCTACGCTATTATCTACGTGCGGGTCTTTCTCTCACGAGATTCTTTTGCCTTGTTTCTTCATCGACCTTCTGGTCTTCGCTCTCCACCAAAAGCGTGCCATAGATGTTGATGCTTCCGCTTCCTGTCTCTGCTCCTGCGGTCGCCTCGAAATCCTTCACTTTGAAGATGATCTTGCCTTCCACTTTATTGCCTTCGGCATTGACGTAGTGGCCTGCCGCATCGCGACGGCCTTTACGCGACATCTCGCCGCTCTCCTCCTGTGCCTCATCTGCAACCCACTGCCAGTCCTTGGGTAGCCGTGATCGTTCAATGCCAGCATTGAAGTAGTTGTAGCAGATCAGACCAAGGATGCTCTCGTTTTGCAAATTGACGTAACCCTCCAAAACCGTTCCTCTCTGTGGCTTGAACACCAATAGCTCGACAGCAAGCCAGACGTAGGTGACGGCGTATTCATCGACACTGCGACCAAGCACAGTCCTTGCCTTTTTGCCTTCCGCAATCTTCGAGCCGGTCTCTGGTGACTCTGAAAGTCGCGGGTTGTTGTAGGAGAGAACCACACCCTTCATTGGTGGGTAATATGTGAGAAGCAGAGGCGAGATGTGTTCGGCGCAAAGACCCTCCAGAGGGAATTGGTGCGCAATTGGAGACAATGCAAGGTAGAATGAAGTCGTGTGCTGGACGAAAGGCGATTTGGATGACAAGTATTTGCTTTTGATTGCAGTCGTTGTGGTTGTGGGAACATGAGGCTTGGTCTCTTCTGTGCCATTGGTTTGCGCGGTATCGTCCTCATTTTCTTGAGTTGTCGCAGCAGCTGCTGGCTCCGATTCCTGGGTAGTTGCTTCGTCTGCTTGTACGTCCACGCTCTTCTTCCTCTTTTTCTTCTCTTTCTTGGATGGTGTCGGCTCTTCGGCGGGCTCTTCAATGGTTTCCTGCTTCACAGCGGTCTCGCGGTCTTTCTTCGACTTCTTCAACTTTTTCTGCTGCGCAAGCTCCTCTTCCTCCCTTCTCCTCTTCTTCGACATCTTGTCTGCCTTGTCTTTCGAAGTGGGCGACATGTTCTCTGTGGACATATTGGCGTGCTGATTGGCGCAAGTCTGTCGCAAAAAGTCGCCGGAAGACAAAACCTGGTGAAAGCCGACTCGACGATCATGTGACAAAATATTTGCGGCCGAGCGCGACTTCTGCCGAAGACCCTTGCTTGCGCCTACTCTGAGCGCTTGACACTTGTCTCTATACACAACATGATTACGCTTAAATGCGATCAATAATTTGACACGATTGGAATCCAAACATTCCAATGAATTGATCACACTGTGCGGCAAATACCGAGTCGTTCACCCAAACACGTACATCCACAATGTCGGCCAACGGCTTCCTCTCCTTGGCTGGTTGGTATTTCCTCCCAGGGGTAAGAAACACTTTAATACCCGAATCAGCAAATAAATGCTAATACCAGTCAGCTGGTGACTGGCTATGTTCAGACTGCTCTGTATGCAATCCTCATCCGCGCTGGTGACCCAAAGCCCGCTCCTGGCTCGCCACGTTTCGTTCGCGATCGACGCCGCATCCACATATTTGTGATTGTCGTATATCTACTATACACAGTCTATGAGGCAGACTATCAGCTGCGACTCGCGGGTGACTTCTACCAAGATCTGGGTGTCGCACATGATGTCGCCGAAAAGGCAGTACAGAGCCGGTTCAGACGATTGTATGTCGCTTTACTCCAATCAAGCTTGATATTCTTTGTTGACATGATCTCAGGACCGTTCAATTCCATCCGGACAAGGCTACAGGAGCCGATCGCTCCAACGTTGAGGCAATTTACGTGCGCCTGCAACTGGCTCGCGACACTTTGATCGATCCTACCAAACGCTTCGCCTACGACCGCTTTGGACCGCAGGTTTTGCAGTGGCGTCAAGCGAAGACCATCCGTGACTATGTCTTTACAGGGGTTCAGAACATTGGCGTCTACTATATTGGCACTGGTACGGCGCTCCTCTTGCTTAGTGTGTTTGGTCAACTACAAGCTGGCAAGTTTTGGCGATACGTGGTCATGGCGGCTCTATTCACTATTGAGCTCTACGTGATGACTCGGCCTCAATTCCCGGCAACGCTGAGCAAGCTGATCAACCCAATTTTGATTGCGACGAGGGCTCGACCACCTTATCTGCCTTTCCAGCTGTTGGAACTGCTGCGAAAGATTGCAGTCACATTCTTCATCGCAATGGCACAACTCGGACCCTTACTGAAGGGACCACAGAAGGTGGCACCGGAAGGCGCTGTGGTCACCGCACAGCAAGTCGATCATCTCGAGGCACTCTCCAGAGCGGCAGACCAGGAGATCACCAGGCTAACGGGCCTGGAGCTTGCGCCCTTTGCAAGCGAGGATCCTTCTATGATTTCGCTCAGAGGAAGCTTGAAGGAGTGGCTGATACATAACACGATCCAGAACAACCCGGACGTGAAGGGTGCTATGAATGCTGTGTTTGCGCGGCGGCGGGAAGAGGGTCAGCAAGCTTCAGCTTGATGGCACGAATTAGTCTTCTATAGACATTTAGCGATGAAACTGTTTTTGCCACACCCAATGTCACAGATCAGTAAGTCAGATCTCAACATAAAGCTAGTACTATTTCTGCATTCGAGTGCCGATGTGTCGATACTTCGAGCTTCGGCGTGTATTGCAGTGTTTCACTGGCAAAGTAGTCGACTTTATGGCTCTAACTATAGACATGGGCCTCAGAGGCGATGGGAAGAGATCGAGGGCATAGAAGTGCCCTGAAAGTATCCGTGGTTCTACAACCAGGCCTGAATGCAAGAATATTACTGTTATCAGTGAGATGACATGGATGGACTCTGGAAGGTTTACTGTAGGTATTCTGTAATTTTATGATTACCCGCTACCATAATATCCTAGCAAGCAAAGGGTGATGCCACCGCGCCACTCTCATACGCATTGATGATAGCTCTAGCAGTCACGTACATCCCCGCAACGCAGATAAAGGCCCCTATCAGGATGGTAAGAACACAAAGTGTCGTCTGGAACCATTTCCGTCGCCAACCATGCGTGCTTCCAAAAGCATGGTACTCGTCGTGTAAGAAGAAGAATCCAGCTCTATGACGTCGTCAGTACCGGAACACTGCATGCATATATACATATATATATGTAACGAATATGATTGTCTCTGGGACAAAGGGCCGTATCACTTACATTCCATACGTGAACCATGCCGCAAAGAGAGAAGCAGCAATCCCTATGCAACTGTCAGCTTCTAAGTCTTGAACGTCGAATGCAGCAGCATATTCACCTATGAGATAATTGAAGATAGGAACTCCAACTGCCAGAACAAACGCTGCGCTGTTCATCAGCAAGATCAAGAGAGCCCAGACACCCCAGCCAAGAACCGTATGCGAATGGAGATGCTTCGAGTGCCGAAAGATGCGAACGAAGACAAGCTTGCTTGCGGTATGTGCATACAGACTGCCAGCGATCAGAAAATTTGGCAGTGCGATGCCATATGCTGCTTTTTGCCACACCGGCGGCAATGAGGAGAACGAAGGTGATGCGACAGTGCTTCCGAGGTATACGTAGGTGATAGCTGCAAAGATAACGTAGTAGCTTGTTGCCGTAAATTGCAGAGTGTAAGCCGCCTTCATGGCGTCTTGTGGTCGACGCATCTCAGATACCAAAATGAAAAACCTTCACCGGACGGGTCAGTAGAACCTCAGCACAAGCGACATGACAGCAGCTTACATGAAATGACCGGCAAATGCGAACACTGGATTAGTTATTGATATGAATGCGTCGTAGAATGTCGTCGTCCGAACAATATCAAACTCTCTCCCTGGCTCAGGATGGAGGCTTGCACCGACCATGCCGACTACACCGGCGACAATGATACTCAGCACACTGGAGACAGACAGCCAAGAGAGACCATCGAACGTCCTTGGAAACGAGCAAATCAGTGTCGGGATTGCAAAGATTCCAGTATATAGCATGGTGCAAAGCTTGTTGTCGCTAAGAGATGCAAGTGCAATCTGTCCGGCGAGTAGCTGCCCTCCAGTGGCAAATATGGCAAATGCGACGGTTCCGAAGGCTAAGACCTCACGTCCGATGGGTCCGAAAAGAATGTAGCCTGCGTCGCCCATTGTGTGGACCTCCGGGTGGTTGATTTTGAACTTCACCAACAGCCAGCTGGTGTAGGTGGCGAACACGCCCAAGAAAACGATGAGGATCACACCGGGAACGATACCACTGTTCAATAGCGATCACAGTCAGTAAAATGTCGCTAGTGCATCTTTGACGGTCGTCCCGAAAGAGATACACATACACCACTGCAAGTGAAGACGGAAGTGACAGCATGCCTAGAATCGCTTCAGTATCTTGTTACTTTACCGACACCTAAACATCATACCATTCGAGACGATCTCGGCAATCATCAACACTGCCACCATAGGCCACGAGAGCGTTTTGTAGCGAATATCATGCGCCTCTTCGTTTCCAAAGACATCCTCGTCATCATACCCAGCGGGGCGAGCTGAGCTGTATACATGTCTCGAGTCGTAGTCATCATGTTCGATCTTTCTCGGCATATTGGTTGCAGATCGCTCACAGTGGAACAGTGTTGTGAGAGTAGGATCGAGTAAGATAGAAGGACCGCATGCTGCATGCTTGTAACACAAGGCACCTCTGTGATATATTTACCGCCTTCTGCGGCTGAAGCAGACACCAGGCGATAAGAGTACCGCCTGTACCGATTCTACCCTGTCAAATGTACATCACTGTAACCCGCAGAAGTAACATGCGGTGGAGGATGCGCGCGGGGAATATTGATAGCAGCCGCGCGCGGCATTCTGATCGACGCTAACCTTTATGGAGCAGGTCTGTGACCCAAGATGGGTGGATGTGTCTTTTCTTTTCACGTGTGAGATCAAGCGTACATTACTCGACATCATGGTTCAATTTATCGACACACCCTGTGAAAGTCTTCGCAGTTTTCTTCCGTGGCCTCTGTGACATATAAATGCTTGACGGAGGATGGTGTTCATGTCGATCACCTCGTTCATGTCCGAACGGTTTGACTTCTCGGGCACAAGACACCACATTGGACTTGACTGGGCGCCTGAGCCTGGAATTGCGACAACAGACAGCTACTTTACTGCGCCCTGGGAGCGTTGAGTTTGGTGTGCTGGCAAATGTGAAAGACGATCCTCAGCCGCAGAGATGCAACACTCGAGTCCGGTACTTAATACGAGGCTCCGTGCTGGCTTTCATGGCAGCGTCGATCATTGAGAACGGTTGTTGGCACCTGAAAGGCAGGTACTACTGCTTCAATGAATATGCTTGATGGTATCCAATCATGAGCCAGTGACATTGTTGCATACCTCAGAATGCCTTTTAATGATTTGGTTTGTCTTTTGAAAATGCAAGACATCGGGTCGCGGTCATCAGAATGGGAGGCAAGAAAGGGCTAGGAGGTATGGCAAAGATTTGGATACTGTGGTCGGTCTGGTGCTCAAACTTCTAGATATATGGTGAGGGCAGCGAACATCATTTAAGCATTTCACGTGCATTCTGTGTCTTGACAATTCATTGTTGACAGCCACAGGACATGTGCACTTAATTCACATGTTCAATGTAAATTGAATTGATCGCAAACAGAGTATACTCTGCCTCGCTGGTGAAGCACGGCGGCCAGAAAGTTGTGGTCCCAACCATCGTTTGCGACAACTCTTGGCGAACTTATTGCCCACGATCGAAGTAAAGCTTTACAAAATTCGCGATCGCCTTGCATCTGCTTCCCTACGACAAGACCGGCCTCCAGCAGTCAATCACCGCCAACATGCCTTTCGTAAGTCTCGCGCACGCCGTCGAGCATTGCCTCGACGCGCGCATACCACACACACCGCGATGAGTCGCTGCAAGATGCTTCGGGTGTGGTCCTGAAGCGCAAATTGCTGACTCGAGGATTCTTACAGACCAAGTTGGTCAAGAACTCCGCCTACTTCAGGTAAGTCATTGACCAGCTGACAATCTAATCCAATACATGCTAACACTCCTCAAGCCGTTTCCAGGTGAAGTACGCCCGCAGACGCGCGGGTAAGACCGACTACTACGCCCGCAAGCGTCTCGTCACCCAGGCCAAGAACAAGTACAACGCTCCCAAGTACCGCCTGGTTGTCCGCTTCACCAACCGCGACATCATCGCCCAGATCGTCACCTCCGAGATCACCGGCGACAAGGTCTTCGTCTCCGCCTACGCCCACGAGCTCAAGGCCTACGACATCACCCACGGTCTTACCAACTGGGCCGCCGCCTACTGCGTTGGTCTCCTTGTCGCCCGCCGCGCTCTTGTTAAGCTCGGCCTCGACAAGGCCTTCACTGGTGTTGAGGAGGCTGATGGCGAGTTCACCGAGACTGAGCCCGCTGAGGTTGACGGTGAGGAGCGCCGCCCCTTCAAGTGCTACCTCGA
>Ga0265797_10001223_pt1 | contig 45632 bp, 40 predicted proteins | sample P2T30metagenome_FD_192433 | JGI IMG/M metagenome (GOLD analysis project Ga0265797, IMG submission 192433) | Plant litter microbial communities from East Loma Ridge, Irvine, California - P2 T30 | ecosystem: Environmental > Terrestrial > Plant litter > Unclassified | place: USA: California...
ATCAGCACGCCGATGGCAATGCTGGTCTCGCGGCTGGAGGCCAACGCCTGGCTCAGGCTCTCTTCGCTGCGGCGCAGGCGCCGGAGTTCGTCGCCGCGGGCCAGTGCCGCCTCGAAGGCCGGCAGCAAGCGCGCCGCGTCGACCGGCTTGACCACATAGCCCACCGCGCCGGCATCGGCGGCGGCGCGCGCGGTGCCGGTGTCGTCGCTGGCCGACAGGAACATGAATGGCACCGTGGTCCCTGCGCGCAGCAGCTGCGCCAGTTCGAGGCCGGACATGCCGGGCATCTCGATGTCGAGCACCACCAGGGCGATGTCGGCGCCGCGCTCCTCGACCAGGCGCAGGGCCTGGGCCGAGGTGCCGGCGGCGAGCGTGTCGTAACCGGCGTGCTGCAATACCTCAACCAGGTATTCCCTGAGCAGGGCGTCGTCGTCCACGATCAAGACCAGGCGGCGCGCTGTCGTCGTGCTTCCCATGCTGCCTCCTCGTCATAAAGCTGGTCCCATGACGCCGGTCGCGCCGGCCTCACTCCCTATGAAGAAAAATATAGCACGGGCAGCAGCAATTGTGCCAATCAGAAACTCGGCGATGTCACATTCTGCGCTGATGCCTTGGCGGGAGCGAGCTGCAGCACCATGCGCTGCTCGATCTGGTCGGAGCCCGGCCGCATCGGCTCGCGCACACCGACGTCGACGAAGCCGGCGCGCTCGTACAGACGCAGCGCGGCCGCATTGGCGCAGTTGACGCCAAGGCGCAGCGCCTGCGCGCCACGCGCGCGCGACCAGCGCACCGCTTCCTCCAGCAAGGCGCCCGCGACACCCTGCCCGCGGGCTTCCGGCGCCACCCACATCTGGAACAGGTTCACCAGATCGGGATCGTCGCTGTCGACCTTGGCCCAGGCCAGGCCGACCAGTTGCCCGTCCATGTCGGCAGCCAGCGCGCGGTCGATGCCGGAGACGGTCGACCTGGTCACCCGCGTCGACCAGCTGTCCGGCGCCAGTGCCTGTTCGGCGGCCAGCGTGCTGCCGAATGCGCTCGGTGCATCCTCCAGTGCGCGCAGGCGGATGGCGCGGTAGGCTGGCCATTCGTCGGCAGTGAAGGGGCGGATCAGGAAGGCGGCTGCGTGGACCATGGCAAGGCTTCATTTGGTAGTGGAAGATCATTCTAGCAGGCAGGAACATCGTGCAGTCGAGCGCCGATAGCGACCGATAGTTGCTACATTTGGCGCCACACTGAACCGAGGAGATATCGATGTCCGAGCTTAACAAGAATGTGCTGCAACAGGCCAATGCCGCGGTAAACCGTGGCGACAACGAAGGTTTTCTTGCCCACTGCACCGAGGACCTCATCTGGTCGACCGTCGGCGGCGACACCCTGCGCGGCAAGGAAGCGGTGCGCGCCTGGATGGTGGACGGCTACGCCGAGCCGCCGACCTTCACGGTGCGCGAGCTGATTGCCGAAGGCGATATGGTCGTGGCGCTCGGCGACATCGAATCGACAGGCGACGACGGCCAGCCAGTACAGAACGCCTACGCCGACGTCTGGCGTTTACGCGACGGCAAGCTGGCCGAACTGCGCGCCTTCGTCATTCCGGTCAAGGGCTAATCGCGCTCCCAGTCCTCCAGGCGGCGCTTCTGGGCGCGGCCGACCGCGATCCGGTTGCGCGTGGTAAAGGCGATCAAGCGCGCCACCACCACCGCCAGGTACATCAGCCCGATCAGCATCTCGACGCTGGCCAGTGCGCGCGCATGCACGGTCAGCGGGATCACGTCGCCGATGCCGGTGCTCGACAGCAGCGCAAAGCTCAGGTAGTTCAGCTCGGTCCAGGTGCGCGGCGACGCCGCATCGACCGCAGCGCCGAAGGTGCCGGGATGGACTTCCTGCAGCAGGATGTACATGTGCGTAAAGCCCCAGGCGAGCAGGGTGAACGTGGCGGCGGCCGCAAACAGCTCGTCGGTGGTGGCCAGCTCGTCGTCCATCATGTAGGCGATCAGGCTGCCAGCAGCATAGAAGTAGAACAGCGCTTCCAGGCCCGACGACCAGGCCAGCAACTGGTGCTGGCCGAACAGGATCTGCGCCAGCAGCAGGCCGATGATCGGCACCGCCAGTGCCCAGCTGACCCGCACCTCGCCCGGCGTACGCCGCACCATCCGAATGGTAAAAGCCAGCACCACGATGCCGAAGGCATTGAAGGCCACCTGGCCGGCCGGCGTGCCCTCGATGAAGGGATAGGCCAGCATGCCGACCAGCTGGACCAGGAACAGGACGGCGGACGGGTGGCGGCGGGTGTGGACGAACAGGCGCGGTGGTCGCATGGCACGCAGGCGGTAATGACGATGCGCCCATTGTAGGTCTACCCAGGCGCAAACAGCGCGCCGAACGCGCGCGCCGCCGCGCCCGGATCGCGCGCGCCATACACGCTCGTGATCGCCGCCACCAGGTCGACGCCGCGCGCCACCAGCGGCGCGGCATTCGCCGGGGTCATGCCGCCAATGACCACGATCGGCAGCGTGAACTCGGCGCGCGCCTGGTCCAGCAGCTCGGGCGGCGTCACGAAGGTGTATTTCTTGACCAGGGAGGGATAGAAGCCGCCGAAGGCCACGTAGCTGGCGCCGGCATCGCGCGCGCTGCGCGCCAGCGCCAATTCGCCGTAGCACGAGGCGCCGACGATCTTGTCCGGGCCCAGCAGCGCGCGCGCCTGGGCGATGTCCTGGTCGGTATGGCCGAGGTGCACGCCGTCGGCGCCGATCGCCTGGCACAGTGCGATGTGGTCGTTGATGACCAGCGGGCGGCCATGGCGGCGGCACAGCGCCAGCAGCGCTGTCGCCTGCTCATGGCGTAGCTCCGGGCTGGCATCCTTGTGGCGATACTGGACCAGCGCCGCGCCGGCCGCGAGCGCGGCGTCGGTCGTGGCCAGCAGTTGGTCGGTGTCGTCCCAGTTGGGGGTGACGAGATACAGGCCGCGCATGGTAGCTCCTTTCAGCTTGTCGGTTGCAGCAGGCGGCGCGGGATGCGCTGCCCGGGGGCCAGCGCATACGACTGCGCCAGCGTGTGGTGGGTATAGGCCTGGGCTGCGTCGAGGGCTGCTTCCATGCCCTCACCCAGCGCCAGGCGCGCCGCCAGTGCGGCGGCCAGCGTGCAGCCGCTGCCGTGGTAAGTGTCGGGCAGGCGCGGCCAGCGCCAGCTGCGCTGCTGTACGCCATCGACCAGCCAGCGATTGACGACGAACTCGCCGCCACCATGCCCGCCGGTCTCCAGAAGCTGGCGGCCGGCCAGCGTGCCCAGCGCCGCGTGCTCGGGCAGATTGGGCAGCACAACCGTCGCCAGCGCCAGTAACGGGCGTAGTGATTCGACCGCATCGCCCTGCCCCAGCGCGTCGCCATGGCCGCTGGCCAACACCGGATCGAGGACCACCGGCAGCCCTGGCCGGCGCGCACGCAGGCCGCGGATGATGTCCGCGATTGCCTCCGCGTTGGCGGCGCTGCCCGGGATGCCGAGCTTGACCGCTTTGATCTCGAAGGCTGCCAGCAAGGGCGCGGCCTGGCGCGCGACCAGTTCGGCGTCGACCGGGGTTGAGGAGAACACCCGGTTATTGTCCTGGCAGGTCAAGGCCGTGGCCACCGGCAGCGGGTGGGCTCCTTGCGCCGCGATCGCCAGGATGTCGGCCGCCAGGCCGGCGCCACCGCCGGGATCGAGCCCGGCGAACACCAGCACGGACGGGGTCACGGCCGGGGTCACGGCCGGGGTCATGCCGTGATCTTCCCTTCCACGGGCGACGAGGGCGAGGCCGCGAAGCGCTTCGGCATGCGGCCGGCGAGATAGGCGTCGCGGCCCGCCAGCACCGCATGCTTCATCGCGCGCGCCATGCGCACCGGGTCGCGCGCAGCAGCGATTGCGGTGTTCATCAACACGCCGTCGCAGCCGAGCTCCATCGCGATCGCCGCATCCGATGCGGTGCCGACACCGGCGTCGACCAGCACCGGCACCGTGGCCCGCTCGATGATCAAGGAAAGGTTCCAGGGATTGACGATGCCCATGCCGGAGCCGATGAGTGACGCCAGCGGCATCACCGCCACGCAGCCGATCTCCTGCAGGATGCGGGCCTGGATCGGGTCGTCGCTGCAGTAGACCATGACGTCGAAGCCGTCTTTGACGAGCGTCTCGGCCGCGACCAAGGTCTCGGGCATGTGCGGGAACAGCGTCTTCTGGTCGCCCAGCACCTCGAGCTTGACCAGCTTGTGCCCGCCCAGCAGCTCGCGCGCCATCTGCAGCGTGTACACCGCGTCCTTGGCCGTGTAGCAGCCGGCGGTATTGGGCAGGATGGTGAATTCGGACGGCGGCAGCACGTCCAGCAGACTCGGGGCGTTCGGGTCCTGGCCGATGTTGACGCGCCGGATCGCCACCGTGATGATCTCGGCGCCGGCTGCCAGCGTGGCCTCGCGGGTCTGTTCCAGGTCGCGGTACTTGCCGCTGCCGACCAGCAGGCGCGAGCCGTAGGCGCGGCCGGCGATGGTGAGCACGTCGTTCTTCATCTCATTGTTCAAATCAAGCATTGCGTTCATATGTGTCTCCTTGTCAGCCGCCACCGATGGCGCGCACGATATCCACCCGGTCCTGTTCCTGCAGTCGTCGCTGCAGCCACTGCTGGCGTGGCACGACCTCGCGGTTGACCGCGAGCGCCATACCCTGCCCGTCCAGCCCGAGCTGTTCGAGCAGGCCGAACAGGGTCTGGCCGGCGGGCACGGCGCATGGCGCGCCATTGACTTCAATCTGCGCCACTCAGACCTCCCGGTACAGCTGGGCGCCATTGCGCACGAACTCGATCGCCTTTTCCTGCATCCCCTGCTGCAAGGCGGTCTCGCCCCCCATGCCGTTGGCGGCGGCGTATTCGCGCACTTCCTGAGTGATCTTCATCGAGCAGAAATGCGGGCCGCACATCGAGCAGAAGTGGGCTACCTTGGCCGAATCCTTGGGCAAGGTCTCGTCGTGGAATTCGCGCGCTTTGTCGGGGTCGAGGCCGAGGTTGAACTGGTCTTCCCAACGGAACTCGAAGCGCGCCTTGGATAAGGCGTTGTCGCGCAGCTGGGCGCCCGGGTGGCCCTTGGCCAGGTCGGCCGCGTGGGCCGCGATCTTGTACGTGATGATGCCGTCCTTGACGTCGTTCTTGTCGGGCAGGCCCAGGTGCTCCTTGGGCGTCACGTAGCACAGCATCGCGGTGCCGTACCAGCCGATATTGGCCGCGCCGATGCCCGAGGTGATGTGGTCGTAGCCGGGCGCGATATCGGTGGTGAGGGGCCCGAGCGTGTAGAACGGCGCCTCGTGGCACTGCTCCAGCTGCAGATCCATGTTCTCTTTGATCAGGTGCAGCGGCACGTGGCCGGGGCCCTCGATGATGGTCTGTACATCGTGCTTCCAGGCGATCTGGGTCAGTTCGCCCAGCGTCTTGAGTTCGGCCAGTTGGGCTTCGTCGTTGGCGTCGTAGATCGAGCCGGGGCGCAGGCCGTCGCCCAGGCTGAACGAGACGTCATAGGCTTTCATGATCTCGCAGATATCCTCGAAATGCGTGTACAGGAAGGATTCGCGGTGGTGCGCCAGGCACCACTTGGCCATGATCGAGCCGCCGCGCGAGACGATGCCTGTCAGGCGCTTGGCCGTCATCGGCACATAGCGCAGCAGCACGCCAGCGTGGATCGTGAAGTAGTCGACGCCCTGCTCGGCCTGTTCGATCAGCGTGTCGCGGTAGATCTCCCAGGTCAGGTCTTCGGCCTTGCCGTTGACCTTTTCCAGCGCCTGGTAGATCGGCACGGTCCCGATCGGCACCGGGCTGTTACGGATGATCCATTCGCGCGTCTCGTGGATATGCTTGCCGGTCGAGAGGTCCATGACAGTATCGGCGCCCCAGCGGATGGCCCAGGTCATCTTTTCGACTTCTTCGCCGATCGACGAGGTCACGGCCGAATTGCCGATGTTCGCGTTGACCTTCACCAGGAAGTTGCGGCCGATGATCATCGGCTCGAGTTCCGGATGGTTGATATTGGCCGGGATGACGGCGCGCCCGCGCGCAACTTCGGAGCGCACGAATTCGGGCGTGATCTCGGGCGGGATCGAGGCGCCGAAGGATTGGCCCGGGTGCTGACGGCCCATCAGGTCGGCCACGCGCTGGCCCATCGGGCCGGACGCCTGCAAGGACGCGATGTATTCCTTGCGCTGCATGTTCTCGCGCAGAGCGATGAATTCCATTTCGGGCGTGATGATGCCCTGGCGCGCGTAGTGCATCTGGGTGACGTTGGCGCCCCGGCTGGCGCGGCGCGGCGTGCGCTGCAGATTGAAACGCAGCGCTGCCAGGGCCGGGTCGTTCAGGCGCGCCTGGCCGTATTCGGACGACGGTCCGTCCAGCTGATTGGTATCGCCGCGGCCGGCGATCCATCCCTGGCGCATGGGCGCCAGGCCGCTGCGGATATCGATCGTGGTGGTCGGCTCGGTGTACGGCCCGGACGTGTCGTAGACGAATAGCGGAGGATTGGGCTCGCCGCCAAAGCTGTCAGGCGTCGGCGACTGGTGGATTTCGCGCATCGGTACGCGGATATCGGGACTGCTGCCCTCGATATACACCTTGCGTGAATTGGGTAGTGGCGTAATGGCCGCCTGGTCCACCATGGCGGTGGCGGAATCGAACAGGCGAGAAGACTTCGGCGGTGCGTTCATGTGGCTCCCTAGCGTGCGGAGCCAGCTAAGGAGGTGCCGGATGCGGCAGGACAGGTGCGCGTGTGCGCATGCCTTGCGTTGAACCGGCTGCTTCCCTTCGCTGGCATTATCCAGATCAGGTTCGGAGGGTATTTCTCACCCACATGTCGTACGAACATCGCACGATATGCAGGACCCCTAGCGTTTGCTGCCATGGAGGCAGCGGTTGGATTATAGCTCAGGTTTTACGCATTGGAACCTCTGATATCACATCATCGGCGTCGCCCGGGCGCGCGGATTCGGATGCAGCGCACCATCTACCAGCCGCACTTCGACGAACGGCGTCTGGCCGGGTGGAACACCGCTGGTCGAAGTACAGTGCTCATCGGGAAATAAATCAATGCATTTGGCTGCTTTCAGACAGAAACCGAAGGACGCCGGCACCGTTGTAGCGAGGCGATGCTGCCGGGATAGGCTGCCGATCTAAGGTGACCTATAATGGTTCTTTCGCAAAAAATTCACCTACCACATCATGGAATTAGCCAAGTCTTTCGAGCCAGCCGACATTGAACAATTCTGGCGCGCCGAGTGGGAACAGCGCGGTTACTTCACCGCCACCATGGACGAGGGCAAGCCGGCCTTCAGCATCCAGCTGCCGCCGCCGAACGTGACCGGCACCCTGCACATGGGCCACGCGTTCAACCAGACCATCATGGATGGCTTGAGTCGCTACTACCGCATGCGCGGCTACAACACCGCCTGGGTGCCGGGCACCGACCACGCCGGTATCGCGACCCAGATCGTGGTCGAGCGCCAGCTCGACGCCCAGAAGATCTCGCGCCACGACCTCGGCCGCGATGCGTTCCTGGAAAAGGTATGGGAGTGGAAGGAAAAGTCGGGCAACACCATCACCGGCCAGATGCGCCGCCTGGGCGCTTCGGCCGACTGGAAGCGCGAATACTTCACGATGGACGACACCCGCTCCACATCGGTGGTCGAAGTCTTCGTGCGCCTGTACGAGCAGGGCCTGATCTACCGCGGCAAGCGCCTGGTCAACTGGGACCCGGTGCTGGGCACGGCGGTGTCGGACCTGGAAGTCGACTCGCAGGAAGAAGACGGCTCGATGTGGTACATCCAGTACCCGCTGGCGGACGGCAGCGGCCACCTGACAGTCGCCACCACCCGTCCTGAAACGATGCTGGGCGACGTCGCCGTGGCGGTCGATCCGACCGACGAGCGCTACACGCACCTGCACGGCAAGATGATCAAGCTGCCGCTGTCCGACCGCGAAATCCCGATCATTGCCGACAGCTACGTCGACAAGGAATTCGGCACCGGCTGCGTCAAGATCACCCCGGCCCACGACTTCAACGACTACGCCGTCGGCCAGCGCGCCAACCTGGCGCCGATCAGCATCTTCACGCTCGACGCCAAGATCAACGAAAACGGCCCGGCCCAATACCAGGGCCTGGACCGCTTCGCCGCGCGCAAGCAGATCGTCGCCGACCTCGAAGCGCTCGGCCTGATGGAACAGATCAAGCCGCACAAGCTGATGGTCCCGCGCGGCGACCGCACCAACGTCGTGATCGAGCCGATGCTGACCGACCAGTGGTTCGTCGCGATGACCAAGCCGGCGCCGGAAGGCACGTTCAATCCGGGCAAGTCGATCACCGACGTGGCGCTGGAAAAAGTCGCCAGCGGCGAAATCAAGTTCGTGCCCGAGAACTGGAGCACGACCTACAACCAGTGGCTGGGCAACATCCAGGACTGGTGCATCTCGCGCCAGCTATGGTGGGGCCACCGCATCCCGGCCTGGTTCGCCGAAGACGGCAGCATCGTCGTCGCGCGCGATGAAGAAGAAGCCAAGGCCAAGGCTGCGGCGCAAGGCATCGCGGGCGAGCTGCGCCGCGACGACGACGTGCTGGACACCTGGTTCTCGTCGGCGCTGGTGCCCTTCTCGACCATGGGCTGGCCGGAAGAAACCCCGGACATGAAGATGTTCCTGCCATCGTCGGTGCTGGTGACCGGCTTCGACATCATCTTCTTCTGGGTGGCGCGCATGGTCATGATGACCGCGCACTTCACCGGCAAGGTGCCGTTCGAGACCGTGTACGTGCACGGCCTGGTGCGCGATTCGCAGGGCCAGAAGATGTCGAAGTCGAAGGGCAACACGCTCGACCCGATCGACTTGATCGACGGCATCGACGTGGAAACCCTGGCGGCCAAGCGCACCACCGGCCTGATGGACCCGCGTGCCGCCGAGAAGATCGGCAAGGCGACCCGCAAGGAATTCCCGGACGGGATCCCGGCCTTCGGCACCGACGCCGTGCGCTTCACCATGGCGAGCTACGCTTCGCTGGGCCGCAACATCAACTTCGACCTGGGCCGCGCGGAAGGCTATCGCAACTTCTGCAACAAGCTGTGGAACGCGACCCGCTTCGTGATGATGAACACCGAGGGCAAGGACTGCAGCGCGCCGAAACCTGAAGACCTGTCGCCGGCCGACCGCTGGATCATCTCGCTGATGAACCGCGTCGAGCAGGATATCGCAAAAGGCTTTGCCGACTACCGCTTCGACAATATCGCCAGCAGCATCTACAAGTTCGTGTGGGACGAGTACTGCGACTGGTACCTCGAAGTCGCCAAGGTCAGCGTCCAGCAAGGCACCGAAGCGCAGCAACGCGCCACCCGTCACACCCTGCTGCGCGTGCTGGAAGTGATCCTGCGCCTGGCGCATCCGATCATCCCGTTCGTGACCGAAGCGCTGTGGCAGAGCATTGCGCCGCTGGCCGGCAAGAGCGGCGACACGATCATGCTGCAACCGTATCCGCTGTTCGATGCGTCGCAGGTCGATGAAGAGGCGGAAGCGTGGATGGCGCAGTTCAAGACGCTGACCGACGCGACCCGCAATTTGCGCGGCGAGATGTCGCTGTCGCCGACGCTGCGCGTGCCGCTGATCGTCGAGCCGGGCAATGAGGCGGATCGCGCCAATATGGTGGTGTTTGCGCCGTATATTCAGCTGCTGGGCAAATTGGCTGAAGTGCAGATTGTCGATGCGCTGCCGGAGTCGCCGGCTGCGGTGTCAATTGTCGGCACTACCAAGCTGATGCTGAAGGTGGAGATTGACGTTGCTGCTGAACGCGAGCGTTTGTCGAAGGAGATTGCGCGCGTGGCTGGCGAGATCGCCAAGGCCAATGGCAAGCTGTCGAACGAGAGCTTTGTGGCGCGCGCGCCTGCTGCCGTGGTGGCGCAGGAGCAGGAACGTGTGGCGAACTTCTCGGCGACGCTGGTCAAGATGCAGGAGCAGTTGGAAAAGCTGCAGGCGGCGTAAGCGGTTTTTTACTCCGCTTTCAAACGCGGCTTCGGCCGCGTTTTTCGTTTACGCGACAGTGCGCACGGCATGTAAAGCGGTGCGCGACTTCAGCAGTGCGTTTGCGCCCCAGTGCATCAGGTACAGTATGGCGGCACACACATTCTTCCGACAAAGGTCCAGCTTATCAGGGCCGGTTCGACTTTCCGCTCGCGATTCTCATCATGCAGTTGATTATTCCTTCTGACGCCATTCCTTCCATCGCGGCCTTGGAGGTGATGCCATGACGATCGAGTTGATACTGGCCGCGGCCAGAAGTTTCCTGTTCGTGCTGGTGACGATGCTGCCCATCCTCAATCCGGCCGCTACTGCACCGATCTTCCTGAGCATGACCGAAGGCGCATCGCCCGCGACCCGCACGCTGCTGGCGCGCCGCATCGCCCGCAATATGTTCTGGCTGATGACGGGGTCGATGCTTGTTGGTTCGTATGTGCTCGACTTCTTCGGCATCTCGCTGCCGATCGTGCGCATCGGCGGTGGTCTGATTCTCGCTTCCGTTGCCTGGCGTTTGCTGGGTGCGACGCCGACCACGCCAGATGCCAGGGCATCGCTGGCCGAAGCATTCACGCCGGACCATGCGCATCGCCAGGCGTTTTATCCGCTGACCTTTCCGATCAGCTGCGGCCCGGCGTCGATTTCGGTCGCCATCACAGTGGGTGTTGCCTTACACGATGTGCAGTTGGTGATATCGCTGGCGCGCATGGGTGGGGCCTTGCTGGCACTGGCCATCATTGGTGTACTGCTATATCTGGCGTTTCGCTATGGCGAACATTTCCTGCGCCTGATTGGCGAGGCGGGAACTGCGGTGTTCTTGCGGCTGACGGCTTTTATTCTGTTGTGTCTCGGCGTGCAGATTGTTTGGGATGGTTTGCGTGAGTTGCTGCTTGAGGTGACGTCTTTGCCAACGCACCTGGCAGCGCTCGGATCGACCATTGCATCCCGTGTGTAGTAACCGTCCTGCCCTATACTCAAATTCACATATTCCTTGTCAGGTCTGCCCTTCAAATACTCCGCAGAAATGAGCGAATATGGCAAAGGTCTTGCCTGAATATCCGCCCCGGTCAATTTCTTTTTTGCTGAAAATTTTTTTCAATATCTAATTGCGGGATGGGCAAATCGCTCGAGTGCAGTGCGAAGCCGCTCCATCGAGCCTGCTCCGCGTTTTATGACGTCCTCTGCATGACAGACCTGTATGCTGGCCTGAGTAGATTTTAGTCCAACGCCAAACACGAGAGATTCCATCGCTCTTTGTAGCGGCAAGTCTTCCCAATCAAAATCAGACACTTCATCCAATAGCAAAGTCAATGCTGGACGGCGTAGGCTTGGAGCGGCAAAAATAACCCCGTTCTCCTGTGCCACTGCAGTGATAAATGGCCAAGTTGGCAATACCACTGATTCTGTCTGTGTTTGATAGAAGCGAACGTCTCGCAAGTCGACCGCACTAAAATCACAGTCCTTTACCCATGGCTCTGAGGGCGCCTCAATGCCTTCAGCTCCAAACTTGGCCTCTACCAAAGAGCCGCCGGTAAAGCGACATCGATGAATTTTTACAGCATGCGTAAAATCAAGCGCCTTCAACTTGCCAATTGCTGTCACTGAACAATCTTCAAATACACACTGTGAAATAAGAAAACGTGATCCGTCGCGATATGCAGGAATTCCCTTGGGATTCAAGTGAATATTGCACCTAATGAAACGCGACTTGATTGCAGATCCAAAAAAAGTACGCCTCGAAAATTCTATGTCTTCGCTTTGAAATTCTTCGTTCGTAAAAATTTTCAGCTCTTCAGATGCCATCACTCATCCCTTGCTCTCTTGAAAACATTTTGGCTTTAATCATGCGCAGTCAAGGCTAATTGTAACGCTGCTCGCGAAGCAGAAAGAGAGCAACTTTGAATTAAACTGCGAGCACAAGCCAATGCAGCAGCCCAGCGGTGCCAGCAGCCAAATTACGCTCATTATGCGCGAATACTTTGGCCGCCATTTTTCGATAAGATAATTCAGCACCTACTTCATTGTGTCTATTTTAGTTTACCGCCCCCTGCATTGAACGCAAAACGCAGCCCATAGTTATCAAGCGTCCCTGGCAACCGCGCCGGATCCAGCCGCCCTGGCGGCATCAGACGCAACGCTTCTCCATCCACGCCCTCCTCAATCAACGCTCCCAGCATCACGCTGGTCAGCATCAACACCAAATTTCGCGCCGGGCACGTCACCGGCCCGCTACTGAACGGCACCAACGGCCAGTCGCGATCCTGTGCATCCCTGACCTTATCGTCCTTCAACCACAACTCGGGAGCAAACCGGTCAGCACACGCCATGCGCTGATCATCCCGGTGGAAAAACGGCGTGAACACCAGCACGCCAGTCCCGGCCGGCATCGTGCCCCCATCCCATTCGGTATCGCGCGTCGTTTGGCGCAAGATCGCCGGCGTCGTCGGCCACAGACGTAGCGACTCCAGCACGGTAGCGCGCAGGAACGGCAAATACTGGCGCTCCATGCCGGGATGACTGCGCAGTTCTTCGCGGGCACGCGCCGCCTGTTCCGGATGCGCGGCCAGCAGCGCCAGCGCGCGGAAGGTGGCCATGCCAGCGGCGTCGAAGGCGAACAGCCATTGCGGCACCTGCTGGTTCGGCGCTGTGTCCGCGGTCTTGGGAACGCTCGCCGCCACCGCCGCCAAGCTGCCGGGTTCGGCGCGGTTGAGGTAGGACTGGATACGCGCCAGGAAGCGCTCGCGCAAGCCAGTCTTCTTCGGATGCATGAATGCCCAGTTGGCCGCCTTGCGCAGCGCGATGATCATGTCGCTGATCTCTTGATCGCCAGCGGCGCCGGCGCCGAAGACGATGCGCCGTACCAGGCGGGTCCAGCCGGCGTTGAAGCTATCCCAGTCCAGTTCGCCCCTATTGCGCGCACCGGCCAGGATGCGCGCTGCCTCATCATCGACCGCCGGCAGGAAGTTACCCACCATGTGATGCACCGCGCGTTCATGCTCGAGCACGTCCTCGTTGAAGCGGCGCCGCTCGGCGCGCTCGCGGCCACACGAAATCAATGCGCCCTTGGGCTCGAAATGCGACAGCGCGGCGCGCTTTTCGCTGCTGGCGGCGCTGAATGGTTCAGGCGACTCGTCCAGCACGCGGCGGACGTGTTCCGGCGCCAGCAGCACGGCCTGCTTGCGAATCGGCAGCGGCAGCATCAGCGGCCCGTCTCCATATTTGTCGCGCAGCTTCTGCATGCGCCGCACCGCGCGCCGGTCCAGTTCCAACCGCTCCGCCAGTGCCACCACTTTGGGGCGGCGCACGATGACGCCCTTGGCAAAAGTCGGGGCCAGCACATCCACGGCCAGGGCAACCGTGTCGAGTACACCAGCCGTGACCAGGCCGCCATAGCCTGCCGCAGCTTTTCTACGGGAAGACTGAGACATCAACTTACTGGCGACGAAGCCGCCTGCCAGGCCAATCGCGCCCGCCAGCAGCAGGTTCTGATTACGTTTGTTCATATCGGCGATTCTCCAAAAATTATCGCAAAAGGGCACGGGCCAAGCGTGTGCCTGCCAGTCCAGTTCGCCATAGGGACTTTACGGAAAAGTCGGCAAAAGCGACGCACGGCGCCTCGATCAGCACCCATGTGACACCTGTCGCATAAATCTCTTGCGCGCCATGTGACAACTGTCGCATAATCGCTTCGACTTCAAGGAGACCCGATGCCCGCCGCGACCACGATTCCCTCCCCTACCGAACTGAGCCTGCTGAAAGCACTGTGGCGCGACGCTCCGCTCAGCGTGCGCGAGCTGCACGCGCAGGTCGCCGACGAACTGGCCTGGTCGTTCTCGTCGACCCGCAAGACGCTCGAGCGCATGCTCGACAAGGGCATGGTGGCGCAGGAGAGCGCCGGCGGCATCCAGGTCTACCGCCCGCTGCTGGAAAAGGTCAGTACGCTGGCCGCCTTCACGCGTGACTTCAGCCGGCGCGTGATGGAGATGGATGCACCGCTGGCGGCGTCGATGTTCACCGGCAGCAAACTGGTCGACCAGAAGGAACTGGAACGCCTGGAAAGCCTGCTGCACGATTGGCCGGAGGACGAGGCGTGAGCGCGCACTGGTGGCTCGTCGCGCTGCACTTCACCGCCGCCAGCGCCAGCAGCGTGCTGTTGGCGGCCATCCTGCTCGCCGGCCTGCGTCGGGCTGCCGCACGCTGGCCAGCGCTGCTGGCGCACCGCAGCCCGTGGCTAGGCGCACAGGCGGCGATCGCGCTGGTATTCGCACTGGCCTTTATCCCACGCGGCGAGATCGCGCCAACGGTGAAACTGGCGGTACCCGCCATCGCCGATGCGGCGCCTGTCACGAATGAGCGCAGTCCTTCGCCGGTACAGAATACGATTCAGCAGACACCGGACGCCGATCCGACCGAGCTACTACTGCAATGGCTGCCGCTCGCCTGGCTCGCCGTCTATCTGACGGGCCTCACCTGGCATGCTGCGCGGCGCCTGCAATCCACCCTGCGCTGGCGCGTGCTGATGCGCCAGACGCGCGTGCTCGACGGCGCCGAACTGCGCGCCAGCCCTGTCATGACGCCTGGCCAGCGCGCCTACATTGCGGCATCCATGCTGACGGTGCGTACGACCGACCTGCCAGTCTCGCCAATGCTGCACGGTGTGCTGCGCCCCGGCTTGCTGCTGCCAACGCATATGGCGGCGCTGGACAGCGGCCAGCAGCGGATGATCGTCGAGCATGAACTGACCCATTGCCGCCGCGCCGATCCGCTATGGCTGGCATTGTCCGGATTCGCCGGCCTGCTGTTCTGGTTCAACCGGCCCTATCGCCAGCTGGGCGAAGCCTTGCGCGAAGCCGTGGAACTCGGCTGCGACGACGCGGTGCTGGCCGGCCGCTCGGCCAGCGAACGTCAGGGTTATGCGGCGGCCCTCGTGGCGCAGCTGCGCTTGCAGGCACAGGGCATCACTCCGGCAGGCGCCGCATTCGGCAGCCTGGGCGTGAGCGGCAGGGTGCAGCGAATGCGGGTCGCCCAGCCGGCACGCCTGTCCTGGCGTGGCCGGCTCCTGGCCGGCGCCACACTCGGCGGCTTGGCCTTCAGCGGCGCCGCGTTGCAGCCGGCATTTTCCTCGCCTGCCGCGACCGTTCCAGCGCCGTCGTTGTCCGCGCCAGTGGGCACAACCGAAGCCGCGCCCGTAGTCTGGCGCTACCCGCTGGCCCAGGCACGCATCACGAGCCTGTACGGCGTACGCAGCCCGAGCCGCCCCAAGGGCCACAAAGGCATCGATTTCGCGGCGCGACGCGGCACGCAGGTGGTGGCGGTTGCCGCAGGCAGCGTTTCGCAGACCGGGTTCGACGCGGCCTGGGGCCATTATGTGCGCGTCGACCATGGCGGCGGACGCAGCTCGCTGCTGATCCACCTCGACCGCATCGACGTGGCCGCCGGCCGGCAAGTGGCGGCCGGCGACCCGCTCGGCACGTCCGGCGCCAGCGGCAAGGTCACCGGCCCGCATCTGCACCTGGAGTACTGGCAGGACGGGCAGCGGCGCGATCCCGCCCTGGTGCTGCCCGACCTGCTGGCGCACGCCACCGCCAAGTCCATCGCCCAGCGCGCGGCGCAGGGCTATCCCATCCCCATAGACCGGTAACCCCCATGCGATTCATCCGAACCGGCGGCGCTGGCGCGCTGCTGCTGGCGGCGCACGCCCCTGCCTTTGGCCAGTCCCCGCCAGTTGCCGCGCCCGCCCCCATGCAACAGGTCGTGGTCAGCGCCGGCGCAGTCGACCTGCGCACGCAATCGACGACCGGCGCCATCGTCGTCGGACGCGACGAGATCGCACGCCACGGTGACGCCAGCCTGGCCGATGTACTCAAGCGCCAGCCCGGCATCACCATCGACGGCAGAGCGGGCGGCACGCCTGCGATCCGCATGCGCGGCATGGGCGGCGAGCATGTCGCCATCCTGCTCAATGGCTTGCCCGCCCCGGCCGGCTTCTCGCTCGAGTCCCTTAGCCCGGACCTGATCGAGCGCATCGAGATCGCGCGCACCGCGACGGCCGAAACCAGCAGCCAGGCGGTCGCCGGCACCATCAATGTGATCCTGCGCCGCGCCGGTGTGCCGAAAGGCGCTGGCGCCGGCGAGATCAAGGCCGGCAGCGCCGTCATCGACGGCTACGCCGCGCCGCAGCTGCTGGCCCAGTACAGCGGCCGCGCGGACGCCCTTGCCTACACGGTCACGGCGACGCTGCGGCGCAACCGCAATCCGATCACGGCGCATACCGTGGAAGAAGGTGACAACCCCGCCCTGCTGCGCCGCATCGACTGGACCGATCACCAGGTCGAGGATGTGCTGGAACTGGCGCCGCGCCTGTCGTGGCAGCCGATCGCGCGCGACAGCCTGACGCTGAACAGCTACCTGCGCCAGCGCCGCATCGATAACGTCAAGGCCGAGAACGAGACCATGCTTGTGGGCAGCCCCACCGCCTACCCGCATGCCGACCAGGCCTACCGGTCCGACCCGCGTCACGCCTACGCCGACTTGGCGTGGGATCGCAAGCTGGGCGGCGGCGCGCGCCTGGCTACCAAGCTCTCGGGGTTTTACACCACACGCGACGCCGATTTCTTCTACCGCGGTCGCAACCTGCAGGACGATCTGCTGCGCACCAACACGGTCGCCTCCGGCCCCACCGAACGCGAAGCGACATTCAGCGGCAGCTGGCGCCGTCCGCTGGGGCGCACCCACCTGCTGGCTGCCGGCTGGGAGCTGGGCCGAAAGACGCGCACGGAGTACCGGCGCGAGCGCCAGACCGGCGCCGATGGCGCGCTCCTGCTCGAAAGCGACGAGGATTACCGCGCGCAGGTAACGCGCAGCGCCTTCTTCATCCAGGACGAATGGGACATCACGCCCGCCTGGTCGGCCTATCTCGGCCTGCGCCGCGAAGACTTGCACACCACCGGCGAAGGCAACGCGGCGGCGCCGGTGGATGTCGACGCCGGCGCCTGGAGCCCGATCTTCCAGACCCTGTACCGCTTCCACGGAGCAGAAGAGGGTCCGCGCGATGGCCTGCGCCTGGCCGTGAGCCGCACCTACAAGGCGCCGAACATCGTCCAGCTGATGCCGCGCCGCTACGTGGTCGACAACAACAACAGCGCCACCAATCCGGACCAGCAGGGAAATCCCGCACTGCGGCCCGAACTCGCTCTTGGCATCGACCTGGCCTGGGAACGCACGATTGGCAAGGACGATATGTTCAGCGTCAGCGTGTTCCACAAGCGCATCCACGACATCACGCTGGTCGACGTCACCGAGAGCGCCGGCATATGGACCGCCACGCCGCACAACCGGGGCCAGGCCACCGTGCGCGGCCTGGAATTGGACGGCAAGGCGACGCGCGGCGCGTTTTCAAGCCGCATCAACCTGGCGCGCAACTGGTCGCGCGTGGATAGCGTTCCCGGCCCCGACAACCGCATCGCGGGCCAGCCGGCCTACAACGCCAACGTCGGCCTGGACTACGCCTCGGCCGCCGCGCGCATCGACGCGGGCGCCACCTATACTGTGCGCGGCCGCGCCGCCAGCCGCACCAGCGCCTGGCTGGCCAGCGAAGACGGCGCCGAACGCCAGCTCGACCTGTACGCGCTGTGGAAACGCAGCGCCGGCGCGCGCCTGCGCCTGTCGGTGACGAATCTGCTGCACGACGATGTGCGCGAACGGCGCGCGTTCGACGGACCCGCTGCGCTGGTGCGCACGACGCTGTTCCAGGTGCGCCCGACCTGGCGCCTGGTATGGGAACAAACCTTGTAAGGACCGATGATGACCCCTCCTCTGTCGTCCCACCGCAACTTCGGCCTCGATTGCCTGCGCGGCCTGGCCATCCTGCTCGTGATCGTGCACCACCTGGCGCTGCCGTTCCGGCTGCCCCTGGGCCCGAGCCTGCTCGGCGAGTGGCTGCCCAAGCGCCTGATCGACGCCATCAGCTTCAATGGCTATGAAGCGGTGTTCATGTTCTTTGCGATCTCGGGCTTCCTGATCACGCTGCGCATCCTCGAGCGCAATGGCGACATCAGACAGGTCGACCTGCGCCGCTTCTACCAGGCGCGCGCCCGGCGCATCCTGCCGCTGCTGGGACTTGCGCTGGTGCTGCTGTCGGTACTGGCCTGGTGCGGCGTGCCGGGCTTCGCGCCCGAATCCGACCGCCAGTCGCTGGGCGGCCTGCTACTGTCGGCGCTGACCTTCACCTTCAACTGGTACGAAGGCCAGACCGGCTGGGCGCCGGCGGGCTGGGACGTGCTGTGGTCCCTGTCCATCGAAGAGGTGTTCTATGTCGGCTTTCCGCTGCTCTGCCTGTGGCTGCCACGCCGGCTGCTGATCGGCGTGCTGCTGGCGTGGGCGCTGGGCATGAACTTGCTGCGCGACCTGGTCCCCTTCAGCGACGAAGTATGGCGCGAAAAATCCTATTTACCAGGCATGTCGGCGATGGCCTGGGGGGTCCTGAGCGCCATGCTGGCGAGCCGCTTGCGTGGACGCGGCCTGCGCGTGGCAGGCCTGGTCGGCGCCTGCTGCCTGCTACTGGTGCTGGGCTGGTCCGACATCGTGTACCGGCAGCTGTTCAAGTCGAACCTGTATTTCATTTGCGTCGGCACCTGCCTGATGCTGCTGGCCTTCCACGCGCATCCACCTGCGCCCGTGCGTGGGCTGCGCTGGCTGGCACGCATGGGGAGCCTCAGTTATGAGCTATACCTGTTCCACATGTTCGTCGTGCTGGCCGCCGTTGGCCTGTACCGGGGCCTGCTGGGCGACGTGCAGACCTGGACGTTTGTCGTCTACCTGCCGGTGCTGCTGTGTAGCTTCGCACTGGCGCGGCTGCTCGAACGCGGGGCGGCGCGCCTGGGCCTGAGTGGCCATAGCTCGTGGCGCCGCACCAGCAAGGCGAACTCGGTATGAAGTCGTTCCGATGGAAGGCGTGGGCGGGCCTGTTCTCGGCTGGCGTACTAGCGTACCTGCTCGCCTATCTGCTGGTCGCCGCCGTCTGGGCGTGGTCGACATTCGATGCGGCGATCGCGCGTTTTATTCCGTTGCCCGACCTGCCGCTCTCGGCGCGCCAGGTCGACATTCTCACGCAGGTGGAAGACCCGGCATTCGCCACGCACCACGGCATCAGCCTGGGCGACGGCCAGGGATTAGTTACCATCTCGGGCGCGCTCGCGCGCGATGTCTACCTGGGCGGTAACGATGTCGATGGCGTGGCCGGCAAGCTGCAACGGCTGTACCGCCGCATTCATGACTGCTGCAAGAAGATCGACCTGGGCCGCGACGTGATGGCGGTGGTGCTCGACGCCCGCCTGTCCAAGGAACGGCAGCTGGCCTTGTATGCGTCGCAGGTGTATATGGGCACCCATGACGGGCGGCAGCTCCGCGGCTTGCCGCAGGCCGCCCTCGCTTACCTGGGCAAACCGCTGGCCGCTGCCACGGACCGCGATTTCATCGGCCTGGCCGCCATGATCAAGGCGCCGAACCACTATCATCCGACGCGCAATCCGGCGGCCTGGTCGATCCGCGTGGGGCGAGTCACTGCCCTCGTGGCCGGAACCTGCCAGGCCAGCGGCTGGTTCGATACGCAGCTCGAAGGCTGCGCCAGGTAAGGCAGGCCTTACTCGAGATCGCGCCACCAGGCGCGGCCGGCCTGCGGCTGCTGCAAATTGACCGCCTGGCCCATCTCCGGCGTGGTCAGCTTGACGCCTTTGTCCTCGGCCAGCTTGGCGATGCGGTCGAACGGATCCTGCCAGCGGTGCATCCCCAGGTCGAAGGTGCCGTTATGCACCGGCAGCAGCCACTTCGCATTCAGGTCCTGGAAAGCTTGCATGGTCTGTTCCGGCTGCATGTGCACATCGGGCCAGCGCTGGTCGTAAGCGCCGGTCTCCAACAGCGCCATGTCGAACGGGCCGTACTTGGCGCCGATCTCCTTGAAGCCCTTGAAGTAGCCGGTGTCGCCGCTGAAGAACAGGCGCAGACTGTCGTGCTGGATCACCCAGGATGCCCATAGCGTCGTATTGGTGTCGAACGGCGTGCGGCCCGAGAAATGCTGGGCCGGCGTCGCCACGAAACGCACGTTACCGACTTCGGTGCCCTGCCACCAGTCGAACTGGCGCACCTTGGCGCGCTCGACGCCCCATTCGATCAGCCGGTCGCCCACGCCCAGCGGCGTCAGGAACACCCCGGTCTTGGCGGCCAGCGCCTTCACCGCTGCATGATCGAGGTGGTCGTAATGGTCGTGCGACAGGATCACGGCCTTGATCGGCGGCAGGTCGTCGATCGAGATTGGCGGCGCATGGAAGCGCGCCGGGCCCGCCCATTGCACCGGCGAAGCGCGTTCGGAGAACACCGGATCGGTCAGATAGAACTCGCCACCCAGCTTGATCAGCATCGTCGAATGGCCGAGGCGGTACAGGGTGTGGTCCGGCGCGGCCAGCAGCGCGGCTTGCGTCAGCGTCTGCACCGGCACCGCCTGCTGCGGAATCGTCCCCTTCGGTTTATCGAACAGGAAGATCCACCACAGCTTGGCCATTTCGCCCACGCTCATCTTGTACATCTCGACGGGGTTGCGGTACTTGCCGTCGTGGAGTTGGGGCGAGGCCGCAATCTTGGTAGTAGCGGTGGCGGAGAAAGAGGTGCAGGCAGCCATGATAGCGAGTGCTCCAATAAAGGTGATGCCGAACAGTAGGCGCATATTTGTGAGTGAAAGGTCAAAAGTACACTACACAGTGTAGTATCGAATTTTGAGAAAGTAAACTACCGAGTGTAAAATTTAGGGATGCACACTTCGACCCGCCTGACCGACCGGAAACGCAGCGCCATCCTGGCGGCAGCTGCCGAGCAGTTCCGCGTCCACGGTTACGAAACCGCCAGCATGGACGACATCGCCGCGCTCGCCGGCGTGTCCAAGCGCACCGTGTACAACCACTTCGGCAGCAAGGAAGAGCTGTTCGGCGAGACGCTGATGCAGATGTTCGAAAGCAGCGCCGGCGTGCTCGAGCTGGGCTACCAGCCAGAGTGTGACTTGCGCGAGCAGCTGGTCGAGCTGATGCGACTCAAGATGCGCACCCTGGACGATCCGGAATTCATCGCCCTTGCGCGGGTGGCGATGGGTGAGGCGATCCACTCGCCGGAGCGCGCGCTGCCGATTGTTGCGCGGCTGGGACAGCGCGAGGAAGGCGTTACCACCTGGATCCGCGCGGCGCAGGCCGATGGCAAACTCAAGCCCGGCGACCCCACATTCGCGGCGACCCTGCTGCAGGGCCAGATCAAAACGTTTGCGTTCTGGCCGCAGATCGCGATGGGCGCTCCTGCCCTGTCACCGGAGCAGCAGGTGCTTGTCATCGACGCCTCGGTGTCGATGTTCCTGTCCTACTTCGCGCAAGACACAAAGTAGTTGGGTTTCGGTGTTGATCGATACTGCTCGTTCAAGAACAATTTTGCAATATCAAGGTCGACAACAAGACTGGAAAGTCTGCAATAACCACAGTGGTCACTAGACACGTTTTTCTCGTAATTTTTTGAGATCCTTAACGCTCTACACTGGATCGTTCTTAAGACTGCTTTCGCCAGAAGCAGACCTTGGATGCAAGCTGCAATTGCATCGCTTCAGCTAATGCGTAAAGATAGATTGGAAACAGTAGGCGCAGTTCGCGTGCGCAAAAAGTGGGGCATTTGTTATGGGTAGAGGTGGATTGGACGAGTACGAAGCATGGCTGGATACACTCGATGCCAAGTTTCGTATAGTGAATGGAGGAATTCGTTCTGATTTTGATGCGCCTTTCTCCATATCTCTTCTTGACTGCAACGACGTTGATGGGATTGTGAAGTGCGCGACAAAACTAAGGACTGTTTTTTTGTCAAACTCATCACATCTTCCAGTTGAGTATCTTCTTAAGCGATTCATTCGGCTTGCCATCGACGCAAATCGCCTTCCGATCCCGAAAGCAGAGATCCTAAGCCGACTTCCAAAAGAGTGGGATTTCAGCAATTGGATTTGATGATGTCCGGTTAACTCGTCACCGCTTAGGCAACGGCTGCTTTGGGTCGATAGCTGCCTGCCGAAACAGCCAGCGATTTTTCTAGCCTTTCAACCTGCTAAACTAGATCCATAACGATGATCAAACGTGCGCTTCTCAGCTTCCTTTTACTAGCCAGTGCCACCGCTAACGCTCAATTCGCTAACGTCGAAGGGCGGTTCCGGTCGCAGGCAACTTCCCTTGATCTGATTGCGCTCGACTCAGAGTCAGGAGTACTCGCAGCAACAACGACCGTAGTGCAAGGGAGTTGTTCAGGCTCGGTGGCCGGCGTGGGCAAGGTGGTTGAGAACGTTTTGACGTTTTCTCCATATACGACGCTCGATAAGGACGACGCATGCGTCATCACTGTGACTTTCGATAAGAATAAGAACATTGCTAGGGTGCAGGGTTCGTCCTGCTCGATGCATAGCGGTGCAGCTTGTGGTTGGGAAGGCGACACTGTACGTCGCGTTAAGGAAAGCCCGTCTCGTAACTGACTCTAGGCGTACTGAACGTCTGCAAGGGGGCGGGTGCTGACGGTCGTGTAATTTGCGAGACGATCTGCAGCCTGTGTGAAAACTTTTCGGTTGCCTCCCGAAGACTCCAGCAAAGCTCTTAACCCGAGTTCTCTTTCGCAAGCCAATACTGCCCAAGATCAGAAACTGATCACGAAGCGGGCACCCTTGCCCACCGACTTCGCATAGCGCACCGTGCCGCTATTCTCGTGGATCAGGTGCCGCACCATCGCCAGCCCGATCCCTCCGCCCTGCTTCTTGGTCGTGTAGAACGGCGTGAAGATGTGCGCGACCAGCGCATCGGGCACACCGCTGCCGTTGTCGGCGACCTCGATGCGCAGGCGGCTGCCGCGCACCAGGCGCGCGCTCACCGTGGCGTGGCCGCTGCCAGACTGGGTCGCTTCGAACGCATTCTTGAGCAGGTTGATCAGCGCCTGTTCCAGCTGGCCCGGGTCGGCCATCAATTCCAGCGAACTTGGCTCGACTGAAAAATCAAGCTGACTGCCGCGTGCCCGCCACGCCGGGCCCACCAGTGCATCCACGCGTTCGAACAATTCGCCCAGCCGCACCCGCTCGGGCCGCGCGGCCGGCACGTTCGACAGGCTGCGGTAGCTGGCGACGAAATCGACCAGGCTGTCGGCGCGACGGTTGATGGCGGCGAGCGCCGTCTTGAGATCGGTGCCGACGTCCGACGGCAGGCTGGCGTCGAATTCGTCCAGCAGGTCATGCGCGGTGCGCGACAGCGAAGCGATCGGCGTGAGCGAATTCATGATCTCGTGGGTCAGCACATGCACCAGCTGGCGCCAGGCGCCCAGCGCCTCGGCTTCCAGCTCGCTCTCGACCGGCATCAGCGCGACCAGGCGTTGCGGCGCGCCGTGCAGGGTCAGCATCGAGATCGCCACCAGCGCGCGCTCGACGCCGCGCTCAGTATCGAATTCGATCAGCCGCCGGCCGTCTGCCTGCCCCGCCAGCTGGCGGTACAGCACGCCCGGATCGACGGCGCGGCCCGGTGCCACCAGCTTGCGCGCGCTGGCATTGAGCGGCGCTACGGCGCTTGCGTCATCGATGCCGAACAAAGCGATCGGCGCGTGTTCGAGCCGTGCTTCGAAGGCCAGTGCATTGTCCAGCAGTGTGCGCTGGTCGATGCTGGGCGTGGCTTCGACCGACGGCGCCGGTCGCGGGCGGGCCAGCCGTTCGACACCCCACCACAACAGCACCAGCAAGGGCAAGGCCGCCAGCCCGCACAACACCAACAAGCGCGGCGAGTCGCGCAGCACGCCGGCGCCAAAGGCCAGCGCCAGCAGCGCGGCCAGGGCGAACAGGATGGCGAACCTAGATCCCATGCTTGCCCAGCTTGCGGTACAGGGCCGCACGACTCAGGCCCAGCATCCGCGCGGCCAGGCTGATATTGCCCTTGGCCTGCTCCATCGCTGCGGCGATGGTGTCGCGTTCCAGCACGCCGAGCTTGAAGTCTTCAACCGGGGCAGCGACTACCGGCACAGGCGACGTTGGCGGCGCCGCCAGCCGAAAATCGTCGACGTGATAGTCGGCCCGGTTGCCGAGGATAACGGCGCGCTCGCAGGCATGGCGCAGCGCGCGCACATTGCCCGGCCAGTCCCAGGCGCACAGACGCTCGAGCGCACCGGGTGCCAGCTCCCGCACCGGCCGGGCGTACTGGCCCTCGTATAGCGACAGGAAGTGATGCAGCAGCGCCGGGATATCGTCGCGCCGTTCGCGCAGCGGCGGCACGCGGATCACGATCGTATTCAGGCGAAACAGCAGGTCGGTACGAAACACGGACGGATCGAACAGCTCTGCCTCATCGAGGTTGGTCGCACTGACGATGCGCACGTCGATCGGCTCGGGGTGGTCGGCACCGAGCGGCGTCACCTGGCGCCGCTCCAGCACCGTCAGCAGCTTGGCCTGCGCGGCGAGTGGCAGATTGCCAATCTCGTCGAGGAATAGCGTGCCGCCCTGCGCCGCCTGGAAGCGTCCCGCGCGATCTGCCTTGGCATCAGTGAACGAACCACGCCGATGGCCGAACAACTCACTCTCAAAGGTCGCTTCCGGCAAGGCGCCCATATCGACCGCCAGGAAGGTGGCCTGCGCGCGCTGCGACGCGGCGTGGATGGCGCGCGCCACCAGTTCCTTGCCGACGCCGTTCTCACCCAGCACCATCACATTGGCTGCGGTCGGCGCCACGCTGGCGATCATTGCCTTCACCTCGAGCATGGCCTGTGACTCGCCCATCAGGCCCGCGTCGACGCCCGCGGTCCTGGCGCTGCGGCGCGCCAGTGCGGCATCGACCGCCGCCAGCAGGCGCGCATTGTCCCATGGCTTGGTGATGAAGTCGCCCGCGCCGCGCTTGAGCGCTTCCACTGCCAGCGGCACGTCGGCATAAGCGGTCAGTACGATCACCGCCGGCGCCGCAGCCAGCGCACATAGCCGGTCCAGCACTGCCAGGCCCTCGGCGCCGTCGATACGGCCCGGCGTGAAGTTCAGGTCGAGCAGGACCAAGTCTGGCACGCCGGCCGCCAGCACGCCATCGAGCCGCGCCGGATCGTCGAGCGTGACGACCGCGCCGTGGCGCCGGCGCAGCAGCATCTGCGCGGCGCAGGCAACGTCCGGGTCGTCGTCGAGGATCAGGATGCGCGCGGTGGATGGAATCATTGCGGTTCTGTAGAACAGGTCAGCAGGCATTCTAGCAGCGCAAAACCGCGCCATGCGACCGCCGCCGCGCACCTGTTCGCATGCGCACACCCAACCTGTCCGGAAGCGGACACTCACCGCAGAAAAATCGCGCAATCACACCGAAAATCTGCCTGGCACGCCGCTTGCAATACCACCGGCATGGACCAGATACCCCCTCCCGCAGTCACCGGCGCCGCCATGGACATAAGCATGCCGCGACCACGCGCACGCCGCGCCATACGGCTTGCGCTCACCTTTGCCGCCATCGCCAGCGGCGCGGCGCTGCTGTGGCAGCTGCTGCCGCGCGGCCTCGAAGTCGAGCTGCGCGACGTGCGCATCGCCAGCGTCGACGCCGGCGTATTCCGCGACGAGATCGTGGTGCGCTCGCTGGCCGAGCCGCTCAACTCGATCATGCTCGATGCGGTCGAATCGGGCCGCGTCGAAGAAGTGTTCGCCCGCGACGGCCAGGCCGTGAAAAAAGGCGACCTGCTGTTTCGCCTGTCGAACCCGCAGCGCAACCTGGAACTGCTGGCGCGCCAGGCCGAACAGGCGCAGCAGATCTCCAATCTGGCCACGCTGCAGGTGGCGCAGCAAGCGGTGCGCACCGAACACCAGCGGCGCCTGAACGACCTGGCCTTCGCGCTGGAGCAAACCGACAAACAGCATGCCCGCAATGCGCGCTTGGCGCGGGAAGGCTTCATCTCGAACGTGGCCCTGGAAGAGTCGGGAGACAAGCTGGCGCAGGCGCGTCGCTCACTGGACCAGGAACGGCGTGGCATGCAGCTCGAACAAGACGTGCGCCAGCGCGCCCTGCGCCAGATGGACCAGGCCATCACCGGCCTCGCGTCCGGCCTCGAACTGGTGGCCGCCACGGTCGACGCGCTGGCCGTGCGCGCACCCAGCGCCGGCGTGCTGACCGACTTTCGCCTGCTGGTCGGCCAGGCCGTGCGCCAGGACCAGGCCATCGGCCGCATCGACGACCCGCGCCGCTTCAAGCTCGCCGCCCAGGTCGACGAGTTCTACCTGAACCGCGTCATGCCAGGCCGCGAGGGCCGCATCATCCAGGACGGCAAGACCTACGCGCTGCGGGTCAGCACAGTCTACCCGCAGATCAAGGAAGGCCGCTTCAGCGCCGAACTGGTGTTCGTCGACGCCCAGCCCGACGTGATCAGCCCCGGCCAGGGCATGGACGTGCAACTGACCCTGGGCCAGGCGGCGCGCGCCCTGCTGCTGCCGAACGGCGCGTTTGCCAACGACGGCGGCGGCGCCTGGGTGTTCGTCGTGGCGGAGAACGGCAGCCACGCCGAGCGGCGCGCCGTACAACTCGGCCAGCGCAGCACCACTCAGGTCGAGGTCAAGTCCGGCCTGAGCGCGGGCGAGCAAGTCATCGTCTCGGGCTACACCGGCTTCGGCAAGGTCGAGCGGTTACGGCTGACGAATTGAACCAGCGGTTTATCATCATCACATCGAACAGGAAAACACCATGCTCAAGCTCTCAGGCGTCAGCAAGCTCCACGTGGTGGGCGAAGTCCAGACCCGCGCCCTCGACCGCATCGACCTCGAGATCGGCGCCGGCGAATACGTCGCCATCACCGGCCCGTCCGGCTGCGGCAAGTCCACCCTGCTCGGGGTGCTCGGCCTGCTCGACGTGCCCAGCTCGGGCCAGTTCCACTTCGATGGCCACGACGTCTCGGGCTGGAGCGAGGCGCGCCTGAACGGCCTGCGGCGCGGCATGGTCGGCTTCATCTTCCAGAGCTTCAACCTGATCGAAGAACTGAGCGTGTTCGAGAACGTCGAACTGGCGCTCGAATACACTGGCGTTGCGGCCTCCGAACGGCGCCGCCGCGTGCAAGCCATGCTCGAACGCCTGGGCGTGGCCCACCGCAGCAAGCATCGCCCATCGCAGCTGTCGGGCGGCCAGCAGCAACGGGTGGCGATCGCGCGCGCGCTGGTGGCCGGCCCGGCCCTGCTGCTGGCCGACGAACCGACCGGCAACCTCGACACTGCCCACGGCGACGAGGTGATGCGCCTGCTGCGCACCATCAACGCCGAAGGGACCACCGTCGTCATGGTCACCCACTCGCCGGCGCACGCGGCCCAGGCCTCACGCACCGTGCGTCTGCTCGACGGCCGCATCGTCGTCGATGCGCTGCAGGCGGCATAAGGAGAACACGATGCTACTGCGCGACTTTCGTATCGGCTGGCGTTTGCTGGCCAAGGACCGCGCGTATTCCGCGGTCGTGATCCTGGGGCTGGCGGTCGGTATCGCCGCCTGCTTCCTGCTGCTTGGCCTGGTGCGCCACTCCTTCTCGTACGACCGCCACGTGCCGGAGCACGAGCGCGTCTATCAGTTGCAGGAGCGCTGGAACCTGGCGCTGCTCGGCAATGGCTGGACTCACGTGGCCAGCATGCCGGCGCGCGATGCGGCGCTGGCCAGCGGTCAGCCACTGCTCGCCACGGCATTCCTGGAACGCGGGCTGGACGCGCGGGTGGGCGACCAGGTGCGCGCCTTCAACCTGACGCTGGTCGATCCCGCCTTCCAGCAGATTTTTTCGCCCACGGTGCTGGCCGGCGACCTGCAGGCCGCGCTTACCCGCCCCAATGCGCTGGCGCTCACCCGGTCGACCGCCATCAAGCTGTTCGGCCGCGCCGACGTGGTCGGCGCCACGCTGCAGGGCGACGGGCAGACCTATAGCGTGGCCGCGGTGCTGGCCGACCAGCCGGCGGCCACCACCACGCCCTACGAGGCACTGGCCGGCATCCGGGCGCCGTTCATCCGCGCGGACTCGCTGCGCAATATGCAGCGCGCGTGGGGCTTTACCGGCGGCAGCGTGTACCTGAAACTGCTGCCCGGCGCCGACCACCGAGCGGTACTCGCCAATGTGGAGCGCGGCCTGCGCCAGTCGCCGCTGACACTGCGCGACTACGCCGAGCAGGTGGCAGCGCTGGGCGGACGCGACCTGATCGACTACCGGCTGCGCGCGCTCGCGGATGTCTACCTGACGCCCGACCTCGATGCCGCCGGTTCGGTGCACGGCAACCGCCAGGGCATGCTCGGCCTGGCCGCGGTGGCGGCGCTGATCCTGCTGCTGGCCGCGACCAATTACGTCAACCTGGCGACCGTGCGCACGCTGGCGCGCCAGCGCGAGATCGCGGTGCGCAAGGTGCTGGGCGCCTCGGCGCCGGCGGTAACACGCCAGTTGCTGACCGAGTCGGTGCTGGTATGCCTGGTGGCGACCCTGCTCGGACTGCTGCTGGCCTGGCTGCTGCTGCCGGTGTTTTCCGACCTGGTGCAGCGCAGCTTCGACGCCATGTTCGACGCCGCCGCTGTGGGCGCCACGCTGGCGCTCGGGCTGCTGCTCGGCCTGGCCGCCGGCGCCTGGCCAGCCTGGTCGGCGCTGCGGGTGCGCCCCGGCGCCGCGCTGGCCGGCCGCAATGGCAGCGAAAGCGCGGGCGGCTTGTGGCTGCGGCGCGCGCTGACCGTGCTCCAGCTGGCCACCGCCATGGGCCTCACCGCCACCACACTGGCGGTGGCCTGGCAGACGCGCCATGCCAGCACCATCGATCCCGGCTTCGACATGGCGCCGCTGTTGATGTTCCCGGCCGCGAACGATATGCGCGATGCGCGCACCCGCGCGCTGCGCGACGAGATCGCGCGCCTGCCCGATGTGGCGGGGGTGGCGGCGTCCCACATGCCGTTCAGCGTCGGCCAGAACATCACCACGCTGCGGCGCGAGGGCGGCCAGGCGACCGACCTGGCGATCTATGTCATGACCCCGGAATTCTTCGATGTGCTGGGCGTGAAGCCGCTGGCCGGCCGCCTGTATGGGCCGGCGCTGGACCGGGCCAAGGAACCCGGCCGCGTGGTGATCAACGCCGCCGCCGCGCGCCGGCTCGGCTTTGCCAGCGCCGAGGACGCGGTCGGCAAGAGCCTGACCAACCCGGACGGGGGTTCAGGACCGAAGCAGATCATCGGCATCGCTCCCGACATCCGCCATCGCTCGGCGCGTGACGAGCAACAGCCCACCGCCTATCTGCTGCACGACCAGGTCGGCATGTTCATCGTGCGCACCCGCGCCAACCCCGAGGCGACCGCGCATGCCATCGAAGCGCTGTGGCCGCGCCACTTCCCGAACGAGACCATCGGCGTGGTGCGCATGCACAAGGTGGCGACCGACCTGTTCTATGCGGACGACCGGCGCCTGGCCCAGTTGCTGGGCGCGGCGAGCCTGATCGCCAGCGCGATTGCCGCCTTCGGCATCTATGTGCTGGCGGCCTACAGCGTGCAGAAGCGGGAGAAGGAGATCGTACTGCGCAAGCTGTATGGGGCAAGCAGCGGCGCGATCGGTCGCCTGGTGGCGCGCGAGACCGGCCTGCTGGTCGGTGCCGGCGCGGTGGTCGGCCTGCCGCTGGCCTGGCTGGCGATCGGGCACTACCTGGGAAGCTTCGCCACCCAGGCCCCGGTCGGGGGCTGGACCCTGGCAATTGGCCTGCTGCTGGCATGCGTGGTGGCGCTCGGGGCGACCGTGCGCCATCTGCTGGCGGCGATGCGCATGCGCCCGGTGCTGGCGCTGCGCGAGTGAAGGATCAGACCAGCGCGTCGTCGCGCTTGTCCGCCGGTGCGGCGCGCCTGGCAGCAGCGCGCTGTTCCCAGTAATGCGCGTTCTCGATGCCGAGCGCCTTCGGATCGAACTCGGGATCCTTGCCGGCCTTCTTCTGCGCTTCGTAGTCGCGCAGGCACTTGAACGCCACCTTGTGCAGCATGACGATGGCGACCACGTTCAGCCAGGCCATCAGGCCGACGCCGATATCGCCCAGGCCCCAGGCCACGTCGGCGGTCTTGACCGCGCCGTAGATGGTGGCCGAGACGATGCACAGCTTGAGCACGAAGCCGAGCCATGGATGGCGGCCGTGGCGATCCATGTAGGCGATATTGGTTTCGGCGATGTAGTAATAGGCGACGATGGTGGTGAAGGCGAAGAACAGCAGCGCGATCGCCACGAACAGTGCGCCGAAGCCCGGCAGCACGTTTTCGAGCGCGGTCTGGACGTAGCCCGGGCCCGAGGCCACGCCCTGGATGCCGACAAAGACCGGCGTGCCATCGGGCGCTTCGACGTTGTACTGGCCAGTGATCAGGAGCATGAAGGCGGTGGCCGAGCACACGAACAGGGTGTCGATATACACCGAGAAGCCCTGCACCAGGCCCTGCTTGGCCGGGTGGCTCACTTCAGCCGCCGACGAGGCATGCGGACCGGTGCCCTGGCCGGCCTCGTTCGAATAGATGCCGCGCTTGACGCCCCACTGGATCGCCAGGCCGAGCATGGCGCCGAAACCAGCCTCCATGCCGAAGGCCGAGCTGAAGATCAGTTTCAGCACACCCGGCAGCGCGCCGATGTTCATGCCCACGACCACGATCGCCACCAGGATGTAGGCGGCGGCCATGAACGGCACCACGACTTCGGCGAAGCTGGCGATGCGGCGCACGCCGCCGAAGATGATAATGGCCAGTAGCACGGCCAGGCCAATGCCGGTGTACAGCGGATCGATGCCGGCGGCGGTCTTGAGGCCCTCGGCAATCGAATTGGCCTGCACGCCCGGCAGCAGCAGGCCGGTGGCCAGCAGCGTGGCCAGCGCGAAGGTCCAGGCATAGCGCTTCATGCCCAGGCCCTTCTCGATATAGAAGGCAGGACCGCCGCGGTACTGGTTGCCGACCGGCTCCTTGTACACCTGGCCCAGGGTCGATTCGACAAAGGCCGAGCTGGCGCCGAGGAAGGCCATCACCCACATCCAGAATACCGCGCCCGGACCACCGAAGGTGATCGCGGTGGCGACACCGGCGATATTGCCGGTGCCGACCCGGCCGGCGAGCGTCATCGCCAGCGCCTGGAACGAGGACACGCCCTGCTCCGAGCTTTTACCTTCACGCATCAGGCGCAGCATCTCGCCCACATGGCGCACCTGCAAAAAGCGCGAACGCAGCGAGAAATACAGTCCGGCCCCCAGGCACAGGACGATCATGATGGGGCTCCAGATGATGCCGTTGACGGCATTGACCAGGTCGAGCATGTACGGTGTCTCCTGCTGTTGGCGGCTGCATCGAGGGCGCCGCCATAAAAAAAGTGAAAGGGAATGGGGTTCCCACCAAACAAAGTGGGAAAGTTACATGATTCCGAAAGGAATGCCCACTCTTATTTCGCTCTGCGGCGCCCGCCGGCGCGGGCTGCGCCAACATGGACGAATCGTGGTCAACCGCGATGCAAAAACCCGGGGCAGCGCACCATTTTCAGCCGGCGCACGCTAGGCTTTCCCGTGCTACAGAGCGGTGTGGACATGGTAGGATCGAACCATGGACCGACGAAGCGATTACAAAACCTCCCTGCGCATTGACGCCGTGATTCACGATGCCCCCGACGTCGAGCGCGCCCATGCCGCGCGCCAGCTCGCCGAGCTGGGCGTGCCGATGGACATCACGCTGCGCGTGCTGACCCGCCCGGCCGAACGGCGCCACCAGGTCACCCCGGAAGACGTGCGCAACGCGCCTTAGGTCCCCTCGCGGTTTGGAGGAAACCCTCTGATTTGCGGCGGTCCGGCGATCCGGCCATCCAGGCGGCCAGCGGCTTTGCTACACTCTGCCGTACCAACAACAACACTGGAGACAACACCATGCGCCACCTGATTACCACGAGCCTGATCGCCGCCGCCATGTTCGCCCTGCCCGCTGCTGCGTTCGCGCAGGCAGCCTCGCCGGTCGGCACCTGGAAAACCATCGATGACGAAACCGGCAAGCCGAAGGCGCTGGTGCGCATCACCGACGAAGGCGGCGTCCTGACCGGCAAGATCGAAAAACTGTTCCGTCCGGCGGACCAGGATCAGAACCCCAAATGCGTCAAGTGCAGCGATGCGCGCAAGGACCAGCCGATCATCGGCATGACCATCCTGTCGGGCCTCAAGAAAGAAGGCAACGACTATACCGGCGGCCAGATCCTCGATCCGTCCAACGGCAAGACCTACAAGAGCAAGGCCAGCCTGGCCGACAACGGCAGCAAGCTCGAAGTGCGCGGCTATGTCGGCGCACCGATGTTCGGCCGCACCCAGACCTGGCAGCGCGAGCAATAAACTCGATCAATCATGACCACGGCCCGGCAACGGGCCGTTTTTCTTTTCAATGACCCCGAACCAGGCCTACCTCTTTCTTGGCTGTGCGATCATCGCCGAAGTCATCGGCACCACCGCGCTCAAAGCCTCCGACAGCTTTACTCGCATAGTCCCCAGCCTGATTACGGTTGGCTGCTACGCCCTGTCGTTTTATCTGCTCACCTTCACCCTGCGCGTACTACCCACCGGCGTCGCCTACGCGATCTGGTCGGGTGTGGGCATCGTCCTCATTTCGCTGGTCAGCTGGCTGTATTTCAAGCAAAGCCTGGACCTGGCGGCGATTGCCGGCCTGGCCCTGATCATCGCCGGCGTACTGGTTATCAATCTGTTTTCGAAGAGCGGCGGGCACTGATCGAGCGCGCAATGCGCCGGCGGTTCACACGGTGAATGCTGTCGGCTATGCTATCGTGGAAGATCCTGTCAACCGCAGTGTATTGCCGGACGTTATCTCCGACCGATCCCGACCACTGGCGCCATGAAACCGACCTCCATCACGCGTGCTGCACGCCCTGTCTTCCGCGGACGGGCCATGCGCGTGCTACGGCTGCTCAGCCTGGCGGGCGGCGTGTTCGGCATCCTGCTGCCGGCGGCGCTGCTGGCGTCCACGGCGCACGGCATTCCGGACTGGATCGAGCCATATATCGTGCTGGTCGGGGTGGCGCTCGGTTCGGGCGGCTTCTTTCTGGTGGCGATGACCGGCCACCGCATGAACCGCGATCCGATGCTGCGTTCGTTCGCAGCCCTGCTGCTGATGCTGCCCTTCAGCGCCAGCGGCATCGTCATCTGGCATGCCAGCAATATGCTGATGGTCTATCTGTGCACCTTCCTGCTGATATTGACGATCTTTCTCTACTTCAGCTTTATCTATCCGCTGACGCACGTGCCGCAGAAAAAGATCGTGCCCAAAACGACGCTTAGGCAATTCCCCAAGCCCATGCAGTGGGTGCCGCTGCGCCGCAATTCGCCGCGCGCACGCCGGCATACGCAAGTCCTATAACCAGCCCGCATCGCGCGCCATCCGGTAGGCCTCGACCCGGTTGCCGGCGCCGAGCTTGCTGATCGCTTCCGACAGATAGTTACGCACGGTTCCTTCCGACAGATGGACCTGGCGCGCGATCTCGCCGCTAGAGCGGCCCTCCCCGGCCAGGCGCAATACCTGCCGTTCGCGCTCGGTCAGCGGATCGGCGCCGCTGCTCCAGCTTTCCAGCGCCAGCTCGGGCGCGATCGCCCGGCCGCCGCCATGCACGGTGCGGATCGCCGCCGCCAGCGCGTCGACCGGCGCATCTTTTAATAGATAGCCGCGCACGCCGGCCTCCATGGCCCGGCGCAGGTAGCCGCTACGGGCGAAAGTGGTCACCACCACGACCCGGCAGGCCAGCTTTTTCCCGGCCAGGGCCTGGGCCAGTTCCAGGCCCGTCATCAAAGGCATCTCGATATCGGTCAGCACGATATCCGGAATGAGCTGTTCGCATAGCGCCAGCGCCGCGCGTCCATCGCCGGCGCTGCCAACCACCTCGACATCCGGCTCGAGCCGCAGCAGCGCTGTGAGCGCGCCCAGCACCAGCTTCTGGTCTTCGGCGATCAGGATGCGGATCATGCGCTCGCTCCTGCCGGCACGTGCAGTTCCAGCGCAAGACCGGCGCCGGCCTGCAGCGACAGTCGTCCGCCCAATGCCGCCACGCGCTCGCGCATGCCGGCCAGGCCGTTGCCATGCTGTAGCTCGTCGAGGCTGCGCAGGCGCCCGTCGTCGAGGATGCGCAGCACCGCGTGCTCGTTCTCGCGCCGCAGCGACAGCGTGCAGCGCGAGGCCTGCGCATGGCGCACGATATTCGTCACCGCTTCGCGCACGGCCAGCGCCACCACGTGTTCGGTCGCCGGTGCCAGCGCAATGCGCTCGACCCGTTCATCCAGCGCCACGTCGGCCGCGAGCAGGCTGGCCCGGGCGCTGGCCAGCGCCTGCACCAGGCCGCTCTGGCGAAAGCCCGTGACGGCGGCGCGCACTTCGGCCAGCGCCTCGCGCGCATTGGTCTCGATATCGGCGATCTCGCGCTCGCAGGCAGCCAGGTCGCGCCGCGCCAGCTTGCGCGCCAGCTCGGCCTTCAGGGCGATGCTCGACAGCGAATGGCCGAGCAGGTCGTGCAGATCGCGCGAGATGCGTTCGCGCTCGGCAATGCGCGCCATGTGCTCGACTTCTTCCTGCTTGCGCAGCAGCGCATTGCGCGAGCTGCGCAGCCGCTCGTCCATGATGCAGGACAGCCCGACCGGCAAGCCGGCCAGCAGGAGCGGCAGCAAAAAGATCATCTGCATCGCCGCGCTCAGGAATGACGCTGCCACACCGGCGGCGATCACGGCCAGGATGACGGCGACGGCGCGCCGTGTGCCAGACACGCGCGACGCCATGGCGCAGGCGAAGATGAAGAAGCAGGCGGCGCCCGGGTTCCAGTGCACCCACAGCGCGCCGATCAGGCAACTGCCCGCCACGCAGGCCAGCAATTGCCCGCCGTGCAGCCAGTAGCTGGCGCAGTACAGCGGAAAGAACAGCAGCACGGTCAGCAGCAGCAACGCTATCTCGAGGGGCCCGGGCGTGACGTAGGCGAACTTCCACAACATATAGCCGAGCGAGAGCAGCCAGAAGTACGGCGCCTTGCCGTACTGGGCCGGGAACCAGGGTTGCGCCAACGCTTGTCTCAGGGTGGTTTTCATCGTTGACGCTCCGGTCTTGGTCATTGTTCCAGCAGGCGCACGTCGGCCAGTTCGAAGCGGTAGTCGCCCGGTTGCGGCCCGGCACTGAATGCTAGCACGGCGACGGCGGCCGGATCGATGCCGGCGAAGTCCTTCAGCGCCATGCTGACCTCTTGCCATTCCGGCTTGGCGACAAACGGCAGGCTGCTCGGCCGCTGGTTACCGACGCCCATCAGCATGACCTGATACGTCTTGCCGTCGCCGCGCACCTTGAAGCGCAGCGTCTTGGCGGCGCTCAGGTCGGCCGCTTGCATCGGCTTCGCGCCCGGCATGAACGCCACGCTGGACCACGCGAACGGCAAGCCCGGCGCCACCGTGGCCTGCACCGCCAGCGGCTTCTGGCCATCGGGCAGCGGCGGCAGCACCTCGAGCCTGACGGTCGACTTGCCGCCCGCGAACTGGTCGGTCGACGGCATCCAGCCGCTGCCGAACGGGCTGCCCAGGCGCTGCTCGCTGAAGTCGCTGATGCGGCCGTCTTTCGGCAGTGCCTGGCGCGTGGCGCCGCTGCCCTCTTGCGCCACCAGCTGGCGCTTCGCATCACGCAAGGCGCTGGCGCTCTGGCCATCCTTCCAGACCTCGACGATGCGGCGCGTGGCCTTGATATCGACTGCGGGATTGCCTTCGACCAGCAGCAGGTCGGCCTTGCAGCCCTTGGCCACGCAGCCACGCTGGCCCAGTTTGAAGGCGGCGGCCGGCGCGCTGGTGGCGGCGACCAGGGCGGCTTGCGGGGTCAGTCCGGCCTCGACCAGCGCGGCCAGTTCGCGGTGCATGCTGATGCCGTACAAGGTGCCCGCATTGCCGGCATCCGTCCCTGCCAGCAACGGCACGCCGGCTTTGGCCAGGGCGGCGGTGACGGCCTTCGGCGTGGCCAGCACGGCGGGGCGCGGCTGCGCGCCGTAACGGGACTTGAGCGTTGCGGCGCCTTCGCGGTCGACCAGGGCGGCCAGGCCGGCATCAAGCAGCAGATCGTCGCCGCCCTTCACGCCGGCCATGCTTTCCAGGACCGTGAAGGTCGGGATCACGAACGCGCCTTTGCGCTTGGCCAGCTGGGCCAGGCTGTCGACGGCTTGCCGGTCTGGCGCGGCGCCCAGGAACAGGTGCACCAAGCCATCGGCGCCGGCCTCGAGCGCGCCGCGCGCGTCCGCCTCGTTACTGACGTGGACCACGGCCAGCTTGCCGCGCAAGTGGGCGGCCTCGATCAATGCCGTCGCGGTGGCCAGGTCGAGCGAGTTCATCTTGCCCGTGCCATGGCCGCCGGCCTCGAGCACGATCTTGATGAAGTCCGAGCCTTCGGCGATGCGGGCGTCGACGAAATCGCGCGCCTGCGCCGGGCTGCTCAGGGTCGGGATCGGCACGCCGTACTGGGTGCCGTGGCCCTTCGGGGCGGTGGCCAGCGTGCCGGCCGAGAACATGTCGGCGCGGCCCGTGTTCTGGCCGGCCGCCATCGCGCGTTTGATGTCCTGCATCAGCGGCACGGCGGTGAACATGTCGACTTGCGTTGTCACACCGAACAGCAGCGGCAGATCGAGCTGACGGAAGGCGTGGGTGTGGGCGTCGATCAGGCCCGGCAGCAGGGTGCGGCCGGCGCCGCTCACGATGCGCGCGCCGCTCGGTGGCGGGCCGCGAAAATCGGCGTCGAGGATGACGGCGCCGTCGAACAGCACCGAGCGTTTTTCGTGGACGGCCTTGCCGTCGAACACGCGCACGTCCTGGACCAGCGTGGCGGCGGCGAGCGCCATGCCGGACAGGGTGAAGCCGGCGGCGGCGATGACTACGTTCAGGGCTTGGGTCGACATGTTTTCCTCACAGGGTTGGTGTGAAACGAGTATGTCGATCGGAGAGATCGCCCGACAGAAGCGCTTGCCATCGATTCGTGATGACAAATGTCACCCGGCCAAAGGTGACAAGTTTGCGGCGCGCGCAGGACACACTCGCGGCAATACGCATTTCCTGTGTGATATCTTTGTATTACTGCCGCCGTGGCAGTGATTGCTTACAAAGCTCGTCCATGAACCCGAACACCGTCGTTTCTTCGCTGCGCAAGGACTTGCCATGATGTTCCTTCGCCTGCTGTGCCTGGTTGCCGGGGCGCTGGTGCTGGTCGCGCCAGCCGCCCTGTTCCCGACCGGCGCCATGGCGCCCGATGCCGGCAAGGCCATGATTGCCCTGCTGTGCGTAGTGCTGGCGGCGGCCGGCTTCTTCATGGTCGGCATGGCCGGGCAGCGCCTGCGCCGCTCGCCGCCACTGCGACTGTTCGCCGCCCTGCTGCTGGCGGTGCCGGTGGTTTCCAGCGTTGCCCTGCTGTCGAACGGTGGCTCACCAGCCTTGCTGGTGATGGCCGGTGCGGTGCTCGTGCTCTGCGCAGTGCTGTATCCAACCCTCGTATTCAGGGGGCTGCGGCACGCCTAGGGAAGCACTGATGTATTCATGACGGCGTGCTTGGCCGTGAAAAAAGACGCCCTGCGGCGTTGCACATTCTCGCAATAGCTCGCTATTGCTGCGAATTCGCGCCTTGCCGGACGCCTTTTTCACCGGCCAATCCCATCCATCAGAATACATCGGTGCTTCCCTGGTGCTGCCAGCTCTTGTAGACGAATTCGATGCTGTGCCCATCGGGGTCGAACACGTTGGCCGCGTAATAGCGCGGATCGTAATGCAGGCGCGCACCCGGCGCTCCGTTGTCGCTGGCGCCGGCCGCCATCGCCGCGGCATAGGCGGCGTCCACCTCACGCTGGCTACCGGCCACGAAGCCAAGGTGCAGGCCAGTACCTGCATGCTCGGCCTGGCGCAGCCAGAAGAACATGCGGCCGCCCGCGCCGATGCCCTTGAGGTCGGGATGGCCGGGCGGACCATCCCGGCCGTCGTAGTCGAGCCGTTGACTGATGCCCAGCGGGGCCAGCGCGGCGATATAGAAGGCGAGCGACTGGTCGAGGTCGCGCACTGGAAGAAAGACGTGGTCGAGCATGATGTTCTCCTGTTCTTCAGATCTGGTAGCCGCCGCCGACCTCGATCGACTGCGCATTGACCCAACCGAGTTCGTCGCCCAGCAGGCTGGCAATGACGCGGCCGACTTCACTCGCTTCGCCGACCCGGCCCAGCGCGGTCTGCGACGCGAGCAGGGTGTCGAATTCCTCGTTCAAGCCGCCACCCAGCTCGGTGCGGATCGCGCCGGGCGAGACCGCATTGGCGCGGATGCGGCGCGCACCGAATTCCTTGGCCATGTAGCGGGTCAGCACTTCCAGGCCGCCCTTGCAGGCGGCGTACGGCGCAACGCCGCCCGTGGCCACGCGCGTGGTGGCGCTGGTCAGGTTGACGATGCTCGCGCCTTCCGCCATCAGCGGCAGCAATGCCTGGGTCAGGAAGAACGGCCCCTTCAGGTGCACGTTCATCAGGCCATCGAACTGCGCTGGCGTGACCTGCGCGATCGGATTGAACAGGCCGTAGCCCGCATTATTCACCAGGCCGTGCAAGTGCGCTGCGCCCCACGTGGTGTCGAGCGTCGCGCGCACGGTGTTCGTGAAGGCATCGAAGCTGTCGACGTCGCCCACGTCGAGCCGCAATGCGACTGCCTTGCCGCCGTCCTGCACGATGCGCCCGACGACTGCCTCGGCTGCGTCGGTGCGGTCCTTGTAAGTGAGGATCACGCCCATGCCGCGGCGAGCGCATTCGATGGCGGCGGCGGCGCCGATGCCGCGGCTGGCGCCGGTGATCAGGATGATGTTCATGGTGTGCTCCAGGGTGGGTTCAGGTAGGAGCATGGTAGTGAACGGCGCCGCGCCTGGCCGACCGGATCCTCCCAGAATCCTGCCTATTCCTGCCAATGGCTTGCACTTGGTGGCTGGCTCTGGTTGAATGCAGCGATGGAAGAATCACTCAATGAACTGCGCGCGCTGGCGGCCGGCGCGCTGAACCGGCGTACCGACACCGGCATCCCGCGCGTGGCCATGGTGCAGGGCGAGATTCCGGCCCACCAGCTGGCGGCGGTCTATGATCCGATGATCAACCTGATCCTGCAAGGCAGCAAGTCAATGACGGTCGGCGAGCGCACTTTGCACTACGATCCGGCGACCTATTTCGTCATGTCGGTCGAGCTGCCGGCGGTAGGCAAGGTGCATCCCGCCGCGACTGGTGAGCCCTACCTGGCGGTGAGCCTGACGCTCGATCCGGCGGTGCTGGCGCCGTTACTCGCCGACCTGCCCGAAGCTGCTTCGAGCGAGCGCGCCACTGGCGCCTTTTCGGTGGCCGCGGTCACGCCCGAACTGATGGATGCCTGGGTGCGCATGCTGCGCCTGATGCGTCGGCCGCAAGACATCGCGGCGCTGGCGCCGGCCTACGAACGCGAGATCCTGTACCGGGTGCTGCAAGGACCGCATGGCGCCATGCTGCGCGACATCGCCCTGCCCGACAGCGCGCTGGCGCGGGTGCAGCGCGCGATCGCCTGGATCCGGCGCGAGTTCGCCAGCCCCTTGCGGGTCGAGACGCTGGCCGAGAAGGCGGCGATGAGCGAGTCGTCGTTCCACCGCCACTTCAAGGCCGCCACCGCCCTGAGTCCCCTGCAATACCAGAAGCGCGTGCGGCTGATGCAGGCGCGCATGCTGCTGGTGGCGCACGGCGCCAGCGTGACTGGGGCCGCTTTTGAAGTCGGGTACGAAAGCGCGACCCAGTTCAGCCGCGAGTATGCGCGCCTGTTCGGGATGCCGCCGGCGCGCGATGTGGTGCGGATTGCCAGGCATGCGCGCGGGCGCGGCGATTGATTACGTCGGCAGGGCGTCTTCCAGGGCGGCTTGTTCGAGAAAGGCGAGCGCCTTCCAGCTGTTGGCATGCCTGGCATCCTCGGCCGGCGTGCTGGTCGTGTAGTCATAGCTGATCGCACGCAGGTCGGCGCCATATTGCCGCAACAGGCGCAGCCCCTCCACGTCGTCGCGCACCGCTGCCAGGTGCATCGCAGTCCAGAAGTTGACGCCATGCCGGTCGGTCGGCGCGCCGCTGCGCAGCAGCAGGTCGAGGATGGCGTATTTGTCCCGCTGATCGGATTTGCGTTCGAGTGCCAGCATGACGGCCGAATAGCCTTCAGGGTCGACGAACGACAAGTCGACATTCTTTGAAATCATCCAGGCGACCGTTTCGAGCGCGCCGCTGTTGATGGCCTCGCCAATCCAGGGACGATCCGGGCTGTCGTCGGCCCCGTGCGGGAAGCCCTGGCGCCGCGCGGCTTCGCGTTCGAGCTCTTCGACGCAGCCATCTTTCAACAGCTCCCACATCCGCGCCTCTTCGGCCCATTGCGCCAGTTGCTGCGCGGACGGCGGCTTCGGGTTGGCGAGCATCTCCGCGAACACGACACTCACATCGACCGGCGCCTTGATCACGGGCGGCGTATAGTCGTCTCCCCGCCTCTGGCGCAGCGATTGAAGCGGGACATGGTCGAAGCGCGGCCTGCGCCGCATCCGCGCCTGGAACTGCTCGTCCGACATCGGCGCGCGCAGCCCCACCTCGCGCAGCCGGGAAAACGCCAGCGTGATGGACACCAGATGCAGACCCTGATCCGGCGCCTGCGCCAGCAACTGTCCATCAGGGCCCCAGGCTGCGCTGCCGCCGCCGGCGTCTTGCGCGCCGTGATCGGCCATTAGCACGTACATGGCATTCTCACGCGCACGGGCCGCCATCCACGCGTGCGGCGCATACCCGCCGGCTTCCCCGCCGAACCTGGCGCCGACCAGGTAAGCATGGCACTCCATGCCCGCAGCAGCAGCCGCATGCTCGGGGAACGCGGCGTCACTGGAAATGCCGAGACCGAACTTCCAGTCACCCCAATGCAGAACGTAGGCGTGCTCGCCACGTTCGTAGACATCCACTTCATCAGGGAACAGGTGCTGCTTGTGGTATGTGGCCCACAGCTCGCCGGAGGCGCCGAACACGAGCAAGGAGTTGTATAGATTGGCCCGCTCGTGGGTGGCGGCGCCGACGATCGCGGCTACCCCGGTGCGCTCACAGGCGGCCACGATGGGATCAAGGCGCGCATCTTTCTCGTGAATCGCATACGAGGAAGGGTCGAACCGCACGAGGTCGGGCTCCTCGCCGGTCAAGAACAACTCTGGAAATACGACCAGCTGGACGCCCTCCTGCTGCGCGCATTCGAGCATGTCGACCACTCTGGCAACGTTCGTCCGCACGTCGCCGCATGCGGCCGGCAGCTGTGCTGCGGCGATCTTCAGGGGACTCGGGTCAGGCCTGTCTTCCATGCCACCTCCACTTGCAAGAATATTCCCTGATTTTGCAGCAAACACTATCCTGGCGGCAAGCTATCCCATAAATCGCCCGTCGGGCTGATGCGCGGCGCAGTCACGCCGAAGTGTTGATACGCGAGCGGCGTGGCGATCCGGCCGCGCGGGGTGCGCTGCAGGTAGCCCTGCTGGATCAGATAGGGCTCGAGCACATCCTCGATGGTATCGGCCGCCTCGCCGATGGCAGCTGCCAGGTTGCCGATGCCGACCGGGCCGCCGGCGAACTTGAACAGCACCGCCTCCAACAGCTTGCGGTCCATGACATCGAAGCCGACCGTGTCGACGTCGAGCATCTTGAGGGCGCGGTCGGCGATATCGCGCGTGATGTCGCCATTGCCCTTGACCTGGGCATAGTCGCGCACGCGGCGCAGCAGGCGGTTGGCGATACGCGGCGTGCCGCGTGCGCGCTTGGCCACTTCGCGCGCGCCATCCTCGTCGATCGGCGCATTCAATAGCGCGGCGCTGCGCAGCACGATCTTGGTCAGTTCTTCGACGTTATAGAACTCCAGCCGCGCCACGATGCCGAAGCGGTCGCGCAGCGGATTGGTCAGCATGCCGGCGCGGGTGGTGGCGCCGACCAGCGTGAACGGCTGCAGGTCGAGCTTGACCGAGCGCGCGGCCGGGCCCTCGCCGATCATGATGTCGATCTGGTAGTCCTCGAGCGCCGGGTACAGGATCTCTTCGACCACCGGCGACAGGCGGTGGATCTCGTCGATGAACAGCACATCGTTCGGTTCGAGATTCGTCAGCAGTGCCGCCAGGTCGCCCGGGCGCTCGAGCACCGGGCCCGAGGTCTGGCGCAGGTTCACGCCCATCTCGCGCGCGATGATGTGCGCCAGCGTGGTCTTGCCCAGGCCCGGCGGGCCGAACAGCAGCGTATGGTCGAGCGCTTCGCGCCGTCCGCGCGCGGCGCTGATGAAGATCTCGAGCTGGTCGCGGATCTTCTCTTGGCCGACGTATTCGTCCAGCTGCTTCGGCCGCAAGGCGCGTTCGATCGCCTCTTCGTTGGGCGATGCCGGCGCGGCGTCGATCACGCGCTGCTCGGTGAAATTGTCGGTCTGGATGCTCATTGCTCGGTATCGTGGTTAGGCTTTGGACAGCGCCTTCAGGGCGAACTTGATGCCGTCCGAGACGCTCGCGCCGGCCGGCATGCTCTTGATCGCCAGCAGCGCCTCTTTGTCAGAATACCCCAGCGCGGCCAGCGCGTTGAGGACGTCGGTCTGCGTATCGTCGCGCGCCACGCCCGCCACCATGCCGATATCGGCGCCCAGCTTGCCCTTCAGTTCGAGCAGCAGGCGTTCGGCGGTCTTCTTGCCGATGCCCGGCACCTTCACCAGGCGGCCGGTCTCTTGCAGCGTGACGGCTTGCGACAGCTCGGCCACCGTCATGCCCGACAGGATCGATAGCGCCATGCGCGCACCGACGCCGGTGATCTTGATCAGCTGGCGAAACAGCGCGCGTTCGGACGCCGTGCCGAAACCGAACAGCAGGTGCGCATCCTCGCGCACGGTCAGGTGCGTGAACAGCACCACTTTTTCGCCGGTATGCGGCAGGTTGTAGAAGGTGCTCATCGGCACATCGACTTCATAGCCGACGCCATTGCAATCCACCAGCACATGCGGTGGCGCTTTTTCGAGCAGGACTCCGGAGAGACGACCGATCATCGGGTTGGTTCCTAATTAAGAGACGAGACGGCTGTTTTTCATGCGCAGCGCCTGCATATCGGGCGACAGCGAACCCAGCAGCGCCAGCGTGTCGATGCTGTGGGCGTGGCAGATGGCGACGCCCAGGGCATCGGCGGCATCGCTGCCCGGCAGGCCCGGCAGCTTGAGCAGGCGCGCAACCATGTCCTGCACCTGCGGCTTGGCCGCGCGGCCGGTGCCGACCACGGCCTGCTTGACCTGCACCGCAGTGTACTCGGCGACGTCAAGGTCGGCACTGACCAGGGCCGTGATCGCCGCGCCGCGGGCCTGGCCCAGCAGCAGGGTCGATTGCGGGTTCACGTTGACGAACACTTTTTCGATGGCCGAACAGGCTGGCTGGTAAGTAGCGATGATTTCGCTGACGCCGCGCAGGATGACTTTCAGGCGCGGCGGCAATGCGCCTTCCAGCCCGGTCTTGATGGTGCCCGAAGCGATGTAGCGCAGCTTGGCGCCGTGTTTTTCAATGACGCCGAACCCCGTCGTGCGCAGGCCCGGGTCGATGCCGAGAATAATCATTATGGAATGTTACCCCGGCTGGGGGTGTTCGTGGGAAAAATACTGTGCAAAAACACAGGTCGAGCGTGAATTGCACACGCTGGTGTTTGATGCCCGTAGGGTCGGCAGGTTTCCTGCCGACGCGTTCAACGCACGGTTGAAGATTGCAGCGCGTCCATATTGACGTCGGCTGAACGCGTCGGCGGCGAAGCCGCCAACCCTACGAACACAGGCACATGGCGGGATGATGATGCCATGGCCGATCAGGCCTCGGTTGAACGCGCGGACGGGAACCCGTCCACCCCACATTGTAATCGTCGCCCGTGGGGTGGGCGGCTTTGCCGCCCACGCGTTCAGCCAGCGCATGCAAGCCGCCCGATGCGGCCAGCCTCGCAATCAATGACGGAAGTGACGGGTACCCGTGTACAGCATGACCACGCCACGCTCGTCCGCCGCATCGATCACTTCCTGGTCGCGCATCGAGCCGCCCGGGTGAATCACGCAGGTCGCGCCCGCATCGACGACGACATCCAGGCCGTCACGGAATGGGAAGAACGCATCCGACGCCACCGCCGAACCGCTCAGCGACAGGCCGGCATTCTGCGCCTTGATGGAGGCAATGCGCGCCGAATCGATACGGCTCATCTGGCCAGCACCGACGCCCAGCGTCATGCCATTGGCGCAGAACACGATCGCGTTCGATTTGACGAACTTGGCCACGCGCCACGCGAACATCATGTCTTGCAGTTGCTGCTGGGTCGGCTGCTTCTTGGTGACCACACGCAGTTCGTCCGGGCCGACGTTTTTCGCATCGGGCGATTGCACCAGCAGGCCGCCACCAACGCGCTTGACGTCGTAGGCGTTCTGGCCGGCGCCCAGGGCGATCTCGAGCAGGCGCACGTTCTGCTTGGCCGCCATGATTTGGCGCGCTTCGGCGGTGAACGATGGCGCGATCAGCACTTCGACGAACAGCTTGGCCAGCGCTTCGGCCGCTTTACCGTCAACTTCGACGTTGAAGGCGATGATGCCGCCAAAGGCCGAGGTCGGATCAGTCTGCAGTGCGCGCGAGTAAGCATCCAGCGCATCGTTGCCAATCGCCACGCCGCACGGGTTGGCGTGCTTGACGATAACGCAGCCAGCCGACTGGCCCAGGCCGCCCAGCGACTTGACGCATTCCCAGGCTGCATCGGCGTCAGCGATATTGTTGTACGACAGTTCCTTGCCCTGCAGCTGGGTGTAGTTGGCCAGCGCACCGTCGATGGTAATCAGGTCGCGGTAGAACGCGGCGCCCTGATGCGGGTTTTCGCCGTAGCGCATGTCCTGAACTTTTTCAAAGCCCATGTTCAGGGTCTGCGGGAAGCTCGAGCGGGTCGCGTGGGCGCGGTCTTCGCCCAGGCTGGTCAGGTAGTTGGTGATCGCACCGTCGTATTGGGCGGTGTGCGCGAACACTTTCTTGGCCAGGCGGAATTTGGTCTCGTAGCTGACCGGGCCGGTGGCTTCGCCCTGGCCTTTCATTTCAGCCAGCACCACGCCGTAGTCCGCCGGGTCGACGATCACGACCACGTCGCGGTGGTTCTTGGCAGCCGAACGCAGCATGGTCGGGCCGCCGATGTCGATGTTCTCGATCGCATCTTCCAGCGAGCATTCCTGCTTGGCGACGGTTTGCTGGAACGGGTACAGGTTGACCACGACCATGTCGATTTGCGGGATGTTGTGCTCTTCCAGCTTCGCGACGTGCTCAGGAAAATCGCGGCGCGCCAGGATGCCGCCGTGCACTTTCGGGTGCAGGGTCTTGACGCGGCCATCCAGCATTTCCGGGAAACCGGTGTAGTCAGCCACTTCCGTCACCGGCACGCCATTCTCTTGCAGCAGCTTGGCGGTACCGCCCGTGGACAGGATATTGACGCCGAGCGCGGACAGCGCACGTGCAAAATCCAGCACGCCGGTCTTGTCGGAAACGG
>Ga0265797_10001224_pt1 | contig 45607 bp, 48 predicted proteins | sample P2T30metagenome_FD_192433 | JGI IMG/M metagenome (GOLD analysis project Ga0265797, IMG submission 192433) | Plant litter microbial communities from East Loma Ridge, Irvine, California - P2 T30 | ecosystem: Environmental > Terrestrial > Plant litter > Unclassified | place: USA: California...
TACACTGATGCTGAGAAGCGGGTGGCCAAACATCATGCAAAGACCATGGGAAATGAACTCCCAGCGAGTGAGTAAACCTGCATGCCGCATACATCTGAGATTACCACTAACCTTGGTCTCTGTTCTACAGTGTTGAAGAAACTAGGGGCACAACAGAACGTTGTAAGCAAACAAGATGTTGATCAGGCAGCGAAGACTGCTAAAGTGTTTACCGCAAGCCGTGATAACCCGGCCTTCTGTTGGTTCTATGTTGTTCGTGGGCGGAAGGGAACAGAATGAAGCTGCTCACATGTGACTACCGAGTATTGCTCATTGGACTTGTGAACTGCGGTGGATGAATTACCATTCTTCTAGTGTAACCCATAATCACCTCCCTCAACTACGGTCCTTTGACATTCCGCGAAGATAGCAGCTTGTCGCGCCACATCCGCAAGTTTCCCTACAACCATTTTGTTGCCGTCAACAAATCCGTAGAGCGCATATGGAATGTCTACCTCGTTGCAGAATTCCTGTACCAGCTTTTGTGTCTTTCTGAGATTGTGTCTGGGGACCCTTGGGTACAGATGATGAATGGCCTGGAACTGTAGCCCACCATGGAAGAAGTCGAGCCACTGCGGACAGTCTACGTCCATAGTTGTACGCAACATCTTCTGGGGAAAGGACTCGTGGACGCCGAGATCCGTGGTGCTCATTGCGAAATGCGAGAGCGTAATTTGGATGTGCAGAGGCGAGGTAAGCGCGTGGCTAAGAAGCACGAACCAGAAGCGCGTCGAGTTGTCTGGCATGGATTTGTAGACTATGCCGTATCCGAACCAAGTAAGGAAGAAAGCGACACCAACGAATTCGTAATAGCGGAACCACCACGCTGGGCCTTTCTTGGGTGCCTTAGTTCCAAGCAGATATTCCCAGCTCAGTCTGTACAGATTGAATCGTGCGACAGCCATGATTGGATAGTAAGTCCAGTGCTGAATACGGACTAGGACTTTGGCGACAGCGTCATATTCCATGACCTTCTCGTGATACGTGCTCGTAAGACTCTTCAGAAAACTATGCGTGACAGCGAAGATCGGGATGTACTGGATGTCGGGATCGTGTTCAGGATCGTTGGTGACGAAATGATGGACATTATGGCTCCGTTTCCACCATCCTGCGCTAAGGCCACCTAGATAGGAAGCAATAGTCATGGCGATGGTCGAGTCGATCGTAAAGTCATGTGTAATGCCCATGTGCGCTGCATCATGGACGGTGAATGTGAGTTGGTGCCAAAAGCACGCCAATGGTATGGCGCTGGTGATATACCAGCCAGATTTCAAGAGGTAGAGAAAGGCGCAGAAGAATGAGGCGTAACGCAGGCACTCGATGCCGTATGCCATGTAGTTGCACTTGTACAATCCCGCTGCCTCGATGCGCCGCTGCAACGCCCGATATTTCTGTGTGATATTGTCTTGTGTCTTATGGTCCAAGGACGGGTATTTCGCCGTGTCAAAGTCCAACTCCTGCTGTGTGCGCCTGTCCAGGACAGTCATCTTCATCTTGTATTGCGTTGGCTCTGCGAGGTCAACCGATGAGACTGAAGACGTCGACGAAGTTCGGTGGGTTGCTTTTGCGCTTCTGCTGCGTAGCGACTCGGTTCGGTCGGCAGGATCGAAAATGGGACTTTGATCTGCGGACGAGGCCGAGCTGGCTGTGTCTTGATCTGAAGAGGTACATAAGGCGGTGTAGTCATCCTCTGGCACATTCTCCAGCTCCTCTTGCCTTCTAAACTTTCCACCTTGGATCGGTGGCACGAAATTTGTCCATCGACCTTCAATGCAGCCAATTTGATAGCGACTCATGAGCTTGAGGGTCTGTGAGGAATGGAAGCTGGAGCATGTTATCATCAGCGACGAGTCGCAAAATCATAACGTAGACGCACCGAGTGACTTCGTCTGTAGCATCTCGGCCTATCATGTGTTGGATCGCTGTCTCCCCACCAGGGTGGTACGGTAGCCATGCGTCTACCTTGAGCACTTTGCCTTCTACGACGACAATTGATCGGCCACTGGCTATGAAGGCTTCGACCTCTCTGCGGCTGAAGATCTTGGCCTTTCTCTCAGTATGTGTATCCATGCTGCGATGTGTGACAGAGCGCCTGTCTGAATTTTGGTACTGTTGTGTGCTCGGTCTCCAACGCAAAAAATTGAGGTAACGGAAGAATTAGAACATGTTCGTCCGTAAGTCCTAGGTTGATTGTGTCAGTCTCCTTGGCGATAGAACGTCCTGTGCTGTTGTGGGTGTGTGGCGAGGCCAACAGAAGTCGGGTGTTGGTGTGAAGCTCTCGGGCATCCGATGTCAGGATCAGGGTCCACAACCCCTGCTTGCCTTCCCCACGTGGATGTCACCCACTAACCCGTCGCTACCCAGAAGACGTGCCTGAAACTACTCCTCGGTCACCATGATGGCGTGAGAGAATATAGCAAACATGACGTGAACCCTTTTCGCCTTCTTTGATAGTTTGATTGGTTTCTGCTCACTCACCAAACAAACAGGTGCGAGGAAGCTGGCGCTCACTCCATCGGCCACCTCCGCAAACACAGAGCTTGTAAAATCTCCACTGTTCGTGCCACTCACAAAAGCTTCACTCAACAGTACCGGTCTATCATTACGAGCTCATATCGTCCCTGTCTTCGCCTCTCGTCGACTGTACCCCGCTGTTCATCCCCTGTTGCATCAAACCACCCACCTTCAACATGGACAGAGACATCAAAGACTTGGCCAATGATTGGCTCGAGCTTGACAAAGACAAATCGACAACAGACGAGATTCATGCGTTACTTGCTCAAGGGAATACAGAAGAGTTGGAGCGACGACTTCGGCACCGCATCGCGTTCGGCACGGCCGGCCTCCGAGGGCCAATGCAAGCTGGCTTTGCCTGTATGAACTCCTTGACAGTCATACAAGCCTCCCAAGGACTTGCAGCCTATCTTCTCAAGACAGAAACCGAGGTCAAGAGGCGGGGTGTAGTCATTGGCCGCGATGCAAGACACAACTCGGAGAAGTTTGCGAAGCTCACAGCCGCAGCTTTTGTTGCGAAAGGCATCAAGGTGTGGTGGTATGAGACACCTTCGCATACGCCCTTAGTACCCTTCGGAGTACGAGAGCTCAACGCAGTCGCTGGAATCATGGTCACCGCAAGTCACAATCCTGCAAAGGACAACGGCTACAAAGTATACGCTTCAAATGGGTGCCAAATTATCCCTCCTCACGACAGTGGCATCGCCGCCTCAATCATGGACAATCTCAAGCCTATCACCTGGGATACTTCTGTCGTGGACGACCCGGATCTGCTTGTTGAAGGGGCTTTGGACTTGGTGAGAGACAAGTATCACAGGGCCATACTTTGCGCCGCACAACCCGAGGGCTCACGTGTAACAATGTCCTCAGACCTGCGCTTCGTATACACACCTATGCACGGTGTTGGTCTTCCCGCAATGACCCAGTGTGCCGAGACACTCGGAGTATCATCTCAAATGACCGTCGTGGAGGCTCAAGCTCAGCCAGACCCCGACTTCCCTACCGTAAAGTTCCCAAATCCGGAAGAAAAGGGAGCCCTTGACCTGGCTATCGAGACCGCCGACAAATCTTCGGTGACTCTAATTTTGGCAAGCGACCCAGATGCAGACAGGCTGGCTGTGGCAGAGAAAGTCGATGGCAAGTGGCACATCTTCACAGGTAACCAGCTGGGAGTGCTGATTGGCTCGTACCTCTTTGCGAGATACCCTGCCTCAAAGCCTCGCGAGAAGCTGGCCATGCTAGCCTCGACTGTCAGTTCAAGAATGCTTGCTGCTCTAGCACAGAAGGAAGGATTCCATTTCACCGAGACCCTGACGGGCTTCAAGTGGCTCGGAAATGTCGCACGCGATCTCCAAAGCGAAGGGTACGATGTGGTATACGCATTCGAAGAGGCGCTGGGCTACATGATACCTCAAACTGTACACGACAAGGACTCTATCAGCGCTGCCGCAATCTTCCTCGTGGCTGCGTCATCATGGTCCGCGCAGGGTCTGACGCCCTATGGAAAGCTGCAGAGCCTCTACAAGGATCTAGGGTACTTCGAGGACGCGAACACCTACCTCGTGTCGCCATCACCATCCGTCACATCAGCCGTGTTCACTGCCATCCGTGCACTGGGCCGTCCCTACCCTACCTCCATCGGACCCCGTAAGATCGTGCACTGGCGCGATCTGACCCTTGGCTATGACTCAAAGAGCAAGGACCACAAACCCGATCTACCGGTAGATACAACAAGCCAGATGATCACCTGCCATTTGGACGATGGGGCTGTTTTCACAGTACGAGGAAGTGGGACGGAGCCGAAGATCAAGCTTTACATTGAGTGCCAAGGCAAGAGCAGTGAAGAGGCAAAGCAAGGTGCGAATGGAATATTGGAGGATCTTTTAGAGGGGTGGTTCAAGCCCGAAGAGAACGGCCTTAGGCTTGCGTGAAGATCTCTAGGACAGTCTCGCCGAGGATTTACTGATATACAACGGTCGTGGTCTTTGGGCAGCATCTGAGCACTTCATGACCTCACATTAGTCAAATGTTTTCGAGTGATGAGCAGTATGAGATGTGGGACTGCATGTGTGTATCTTTTGTGATGCTCTTCGTGAAGCATGTCGTAAGGATTGCAGCCAGGGTGTAGCGTGAGAGCTAATTGAAGATCATAGCCGCCGGGTACTGTCAGACGTTGCATGACAGACGGCTCTGCAACCACACAGGGACGAACAGTCGTCAGAAAGTACGTAGCTTGATTGCGAAACACCTTCATGCCACTTGATGAAGACGAACAGGGCGCACGGCGGTCAAGATCGAGACACGCCCTCATTGAGATGTACCATACTGCACGCTAGTACTCACTGCATGTACTGCGTATTGAGGCATACGACGGAGAGTCGCAATGACTTTTCAAGATGTTCGAACAGACCAAGAGGGAGTTTTCTTGTGTTGGTACGACTTGTCATCTTTCGCACACCCCTGAAAGTTTCCGTCGTGTGTGCTCACATGCAGTACAAAATGCCTCAAAAGCGACAGATCGCTGTGCACGTCTGCTCAACCGCCTGTAGGTGCATTCGCGCGCATGCGACGCAGACGCAGCGCTGACGACAACAAGTCACGACCAAGTTCTGCCTTGACACACCAGGCCGAGATCTGAATTTCACGTACTCGCCAAATGCAAGCTATCCATGGCCCCGCTTGTTCCACCTGCAGCTGCGGCATGGTCCTTCGGCAGCTGCTCGCTGATTGGCTCGTCGTTGTATATGGCAACAGAATCGACCTGTCGTCGCAAACAATGCTGGGAGTCGCGCTGCTGCCTTGTGGAATTGAGCGTGTGAATAGAGGCATCATCGGCGACATCGATGCGTGTATTGCCACAGGTTGCAACATCAGGCCGCTATGTCTTCCTGAAGTAGCTGATGGCGCTCGAATCCACGTTCTCTCTTGAGCGACCGAGATGGCTCGAGCTAAAAATGTTCCCGAATCCCCACCGTCTGGTTTCAAAGATTCGAGAGTCCGTAGCCAGTCAGATAGCGCCGATAAAGGCTGATTGTACGAGGATCCAAGAGTCTGGTGCCCAGGCTGGCGTTTGAGGCGCTCACTAGGACCGTTGCGAGGGCGTGCATGCAGCCAAAGAGTCACGGCCGAAAGTTGGGGAAATGCTACAGACGGCCTCCTCGCACTCTCCTCCGAGCTCCACACCCTCAGCCCAGTCGAGTCCTTTGTCCCACGTCTCGTCGAACATATATGTAGCTGTTGCCCGCCTCCAGCATCGCATCTTCGCGTGACATTTGCTCAATCTCGGTACATGCATGCCCCGCTAAATGTTTCTGAATGTATGTTCCAGCTAACAAGACGAAAGCTCACACAGGTCTCGCGGCATGTCTCAATTGTAGATCAGCGGCGTCCTCTGCGGTATGCGAAGCTGTAGGCGTCCATGGCGGGGTTTGCAGACCCAGACACGGCTCTTGCGCTGCAACAGAGCGCATTCAACACGGCGCGCGAACCATCCACCAGACGATCTCTCCCCAGCGGGCCTTGCAACTACCGCGACGCCTTTGGCAATGCATCGTGCGGCTGCGATCAGTTCTGGGACAAGTCGCATGCGGAGCTCCACGACGGAAGCAAGGCGCTCCAGAGCAATGAGCAGTCTACATGGTGTGTCTGTGAACACCATGCGTGCTTCCACTTGAGGGTGTCGCGTGCACCTCCCAACCAACATGAACACACCAACTTCATACAAGCACAAGCGTACGGTTCTTTTGCAGGAGGACCGGCTGTAGGAGACGGGCGCCTCAAAGCATCGCACTCTGCCATCGACCAGCGCATGCTGCTACACGATGCTCCACGAGCCAGTGGGCCTGGTCGCGCCGAACACACTCGGGACGCGCTGTCGCAGGCCAGCACGTCTGGCTTGCCCAGCGTGCCTTCTGTGTGCAGGCTCTCCTACGACCAGCGTCCAGCCGCTGACAGTGGACCCAGGTATGACGCGAGCCGCCAAACAGTGGCCGGTCTCGGTCTGTCCATGATGCAATTGGGAAGTGTTGGAGCGCTGAACCGACAGCAGTCGCCCTCTCCTACCATAGCAGACGACAGCCTCGGTCGCGCCCCTCCCCAGTCCTTCAATGAGCCTGATCTGCCGTCCACCAGAGCCAATTCGATTGCAACGGAGCCGAATCGACGCGCCAGCCCTTCCCTGGGCATGCTAGACCATGTCCTCGAGTTCAATCGCAACCTGCAGGTCAACGTACCTGGCGACACCTTGCCGAATACCTACAACCCCGACGATTACATAAAAAGCGCTACTGAGGTCGCAACACCGAGCGCAGCAAACACGCCAGATCTTGGCCTTGCAGACCAAGCAGTAGAAGATGGCAAAAATCTGATTGACACACTCGCCCGACTGACCTCTGCCACGCACCAGCCTCATGGCTCACCAAGCATAGCAGGGAGTGCGACATCACCGTACGAGGTAAATTTACCTGCAGTGCGCCAGGAACAGGAACAGCTCCAGCAAATTCTGCAAGCAGCACCTCCACAGGCACTACAGAAGCTGATGTCGTATCTGGCACCCCTCCACAATCTTCTGAACTCGATTCCCAACGTGGCCAACACCATGAGAGACCATACAAGCCGTCTCGAGATGCTGGAGAATAGCTCTTTTCAATATGTCCAGCCTGAGGATATGCACCAAACTTTGAGCATGTACGACGACAGAATCGTGCACTTGGAATACCGCATGGACGAACACGACAAGCACCATCAAGCGGTTGACGCAGACCAAGGAAGCTCGTCTTATGGTCGACGACGCATTCACGATGTCAATGCGTCTTTTGGATCCAACAATTCCCTGCAATCGACGACTTCTTCAGCACTTATCTTAGCTGCCATGGATCGCAAAGACACTGAAATGGAGATCGGCGACATAAAAGATCGCTTGGACATGCTGGAAGCCGCAGCTCTTCCGACTACGTTTCAGCCTTGGGAGATTGAGGTCGTTTTAGTACCCTGGGGTCGAGATCTCCGAGGCATATGGTTTTCTCATGACGAGTCGATGCACGACACTACCAAGACAACGACGCAAGACTCAGAAGAATGGACACAAGCGCGTAGATCGAGGCTCGGTCAGACCACGGAGCCGTTTCCTGCCCAGCGAACCATGCGAGAGACCGACTCTAGCCCATATCATGGTGCGCACGACGCAGCAAGAGTGACTATCTTTGGAGACACCGAGAGTGGTTGGAGTAGTCAGGCCATCAGCGAATGGGCTTCTGGCTCGCCTGATGACTGGCTCTTCGCCAAAGCATGTGGAAGCAACAATCTCGTTCACAAGCGCCTACAGAGTCGGGGATTCATTCGTAACGTCACCCTGAAGAGTGCTAGCGCCAGAGACGTGCAAGCAACTCTATCATCCGCCTTCAACGAGCTTTTGGAACACCTGAGCTATGTGTCGAGTGATGGGGACGATGTCGTAGCTGCTCACCCTGGGCTTCGGGCCTCATTCATCCCCCTCCGGAAGGTGCACAAGAGTTCCAAGCTTCGCTTTCTTACTCCTGCAGAGATGTCAAGCTCGGCGCTTTGGTCGGCGCAGTTCCTGGCGTCCGGTGTCATGATGAGAGTGTCAGGCGGTAAGAAGAGGTTATACGTCACGCAGCGCGAGTCATACGTCCAACGCGTCGATGACCTGGGAAGTACATGGACGTGGCAGGAATTGCGACAGCTCCCACGCTATCAACCGGACCAGGACTCACAGATGGAGGGTAATGACGAGCAGTGTCAGCCCGTAGTTCCAGAGGCGGATGCCAAGGAGCCTTGCTGGCAATACATCGAGGCGTACGACGCACCGCCTGCCAGTGTTCACTCATCGTTTGGCAGCAACCGGTCAGTCGAGCTCTCAATGAGACCGGCTGATCGGTCGTGGCGGCGATCAATCACGCCGAGCTCGATCATGAAAACAAGAATGGCTCAGCCCATATCACCGCTCAGTGAATTCCATCCTCGACCTGGTCAGCCACGTCTAAGGACGGCGTCTGCCTCGGTACTGGACCAAATACCAACCGGATCATCGAAGCGTCGGTTCAATGCGTCTCCGGTCAAGCAGTCATCAGCTCCACAAACTGCTTTGCGCACTCCTAGTGTCTCAGTGGCAAGGCTGAAGCGGCGCCGCACGACCCATGGTCCTCCGACACATCAGGAGCAGCAACTACCAGCCGCATCGCGAATCAACGTTTGTAATCCTACGCCTCGGCGCTCGCGAGAGCCACCTTCACCTTTCTACTCGTCGAATCCAGTACTACCACGGTCAAACTCAGATGTGGCCAGTCGACCAAGCCAACGATCTGCTGTTGTTGTCGGCAAATCAACGCCGTTCGCATACGCCACGCCGCACTCTGGACCATTCGCAGGCGGTCCTCGTTCGGACAACTTCAACCACGGCGGTGATACTGAACCTGACGATGACAATGACGTATATGAGGAAGACGACGGAGAGCAGAGCTGGCATGGAGTAACCGATGGTGATGATGATGCTGGATCGACTTCTGGTTCTTCTGGCCCGGATCCTGAACATGGCGCGCAATACGGCGCAAGCTTCTCGGGCGATGACAGCGGCTTCGGCACGGAGAGCGGAGACGACGATGGCGAACAGTCTGAGTTTGATGTTGATCGAAATCCACGCCATCACACGACTACTGATGACGATGAGGAGGAGGACGGCGATGTGCTCGATACGTTATTGGACGTGTTGCAGCACTGAACCTCGTGGTGCTTTTAAAAGTACGTGAGCTCCTCGGCTGGCGCACGACCGAGGCGGAATGGGACTCTTATTCTGCGAATTCTTTCTGTACGATACCTGTCTTGTATACTCCTATCCACTTTCACCGCGGCGACTTCTTTTCACCAAGCGTCATCGCCCGGGTCTGTTTGCATAACCAAGATTGGCATCGAGTTTTGTACAGTCTAGCTAGCGATGTCGGAAACTCTCCCCCTGTGGGCTTTAGAGACGATTGAAAAACAATAATATAATCTCTTGCATTTTGACAATGGCGGAAGTTTCCTGTTGGGTAGTAACTCTTGCTGAGTGACCACCGTCCTAGGCCTTGCCCTCGTAATCCCTCTTCCAAATACTCCGAAAGCTCTCCTTGTCCACGGCAAACTCCTCAAGAAAGTCGCGCTCCAAGTCATGCGTCCTCTTACCGAGCAGCACCAAACTATGCAACGGCTTCCCCAGATCCGCCTCACACAGCTGCGCCAACGTGCCCGCCACAATCTTCTCGTCCCCAGCGCCCACCCTCGCAACACCCACCGCCAGACTATCCTTCGTATACACGCCCTCCTGCTTAACATCCTCCTCAATCTGCAACATCTGCTGCGCGCACTGCGCAACAGTCATGTACCGCGGCGGCTCGTATATCTTGCGTCCGCGCGCCATGTTCTCGAGGCTCTGCTCCTTGACCTTGATGTCGAGCAGGACGAGCGTGTGCAGGCCGATGGACGCGTTCTCCTTGATGCGGTCGTAAAACGACGCGGGCTTCCAGTTGTCGAGGAAGAAGACCATGGAGATGGTTTGGCCGAAGTTGTAGAGCTGTAGACCCGTTGTGCCGATGGAGGTTAGGATGCTGGCGTTGGGGATGGCGCGGGTGGGGATGGAGAGTTCGCGGGCGCGGAGGACGAGGTCGGTGTGGGTTGTTGCTCTGGTGGGTGTTAGGTATTTGTTTTTGAAAGGTTTGGATGGTGGAAGGGAAGGGGTCGCACCCGAATGGATCTCCTACGACGAGGAACGCGACGTCGACTTTGTCGGCGTCTTTGAGGATGTCGTCGCTGGACGATTCGACCATTTCGCGGTCGGCTATGATGACTTCGCGGCCATAGAAAGACTCCTACTGTCGTGACAATTAGACATATTCTTCCTGCCATATCTGAACTTCGTCACTCACAAGCACATCCTTTTCTACGAGCAGGACCGCCGTGTACGCCTCGAGGTAGACGCGCTCGGCCTTCTTAATGATCTCTAGGCCTTTGACCGTGACATCCTTTTCGTCGGCCAAGCCGAGACCCACAAGATACAACATGTTCGTGGTGTTTGTGTGTATTGGTGGAGACGCTTTGGGAATTCATAAAACTTTTGGCGGGGAATGCGATCATCGTAGGGCTGAGCCAAGGCGGTCCACCGTCTAATCTCGCGCTAGTGGACCTCAAACCGCGTGCCTGACCTTCACACTCATCGCCGGCCTCCTGCATCCACTTTTGTTGCGCTTCTTACACTGTGTGAAGATTGTATAATCTCTTTTCCCTGACATTTGTTTGTAGTGAAGTTGTTGTACGAAGAGAAGGCACCATGGCGGATAAGGACAAGCTGGCGAAGTACCGGACCGAGATCCAACAGGTCAGTGCATTTCCTATGTCTATCATTTCGTTTTCATGTTTCTTGAATCGCTGGGTTGATGGACACTGAAAGAGATGGATGTGCGTGCCCCTACGTCTCGATATGCCGAACTTCGTATTGAAATCCCGGAATACCCATGCTGAGGGTATGCCGGCCACGAAAACTGCTGTAAATTTGCAGATTCGACCTGTCACTTTCTCTCTTCCGGAATTTTAATGGTCATGATGCGTCTTTTTACCGGAACCCTCGCTTTCCATCACCTAGGGCTCTCTTTACAGCACTGCTGCATATCCGAGCTTCGTGCGCACTGTGTCGTCCACCGCACGCTCCCCTCCTTTAGTCTTACAATTGTTACCCCTCTCGCTCTACCCTACGTTCGATCGCGCATACTCCTCCTATTTCCTCAATACGACCATGGCACTTTCGCTCTCGACATCACAACCGCGTCCTGCTCTCCCAGACTTCTTCTTTGCACTTTCATACGACGAGCATGGCAACCCACTAACCATTCCCGTCACACAGATGATGTTCGTGTCCGGCGAAACAGGCGAGCCATCCCCAGAGACAACCACACTCATCGAATCCATTGTGCAAGACCAAGTGCAACACATGCTCCGCGAATGCACCGCCCTCGCCACACGCCGCGGGAGCAAGTCCATCTCCACAGACGACCTCTTCATGCTTATTCGGCACGACCGAGCCAAGATCTCCCGCCTACGCCACTTCCTGCAGTGGAAAGACGTGCGCCGCTCCGTGAAGGACTCCGACGACAAAGGCGGCGATGCCGGCGCCGACGTCGCAGCCGGAGACGCAGACCTCGCAGTCGGCGTCGTTGGCTCCGGCTCCGGTCCCTCTGGCCCCGAGCCAGGCAAGAAAGCAAAGCGCGCAAAAGTCGACCTCGTCTGGGACGTACACTCCTACTTCAGCGAGTTCCCGCCGATCATGGACGACGTCGAAGATGAAGAGAACGAAGAGATGAACTTTGCGACACTCCAACGCCTCAAGAACGCCGACGAACGCACAAAGAACATGACGCGCGAGGAATACGTGCACTGGTCCGACTGCCGCCAAGCGTCCTTCACGTACCGCAAGGGCAAGCGCTTCAAGGAGTGGGCTGGCTTCGGCCTCATCACCGACTCCAAGCCCTCGGACGACATTATCGATATCCTGGGTTTCCTGACCTTTGAGATTGTGCAGACGCTCACGGAGGAGGCGCTCAAGGTCAAGGACGCAGAGGACGTGTGGAAGAAGAGCCACGGGGGCGAAGTCAATCGGCAGAAGCGCAAGAGGGAGCGTGGGCTGTTTGATCCGCCCGAGGAGGCGCGGGAGGCGGTGCAGCCGGCACATGTGCAGGAGGGCTATAGGAGGTTGCAGCGGGGCAATAATAAGAGCAGGGCTATGCTGAACTTTACGAGGAATGTGCACCGCGCGGCGCTGAAGCTGGTAAGTCTACTCGAAGGATTGTGCTACACGATTACTGACAATAGTCAAGATATGAGAGGAGAAGTGTTCCCTCTTGGCCAGATATTGGCCACAACACGGCGTTTGGGGACGTACTTCGATACCCATGGGTGGGACGGACATGGAGTTTATGATTTAATGCTAGAATATCATCACTCTTTGTACCTCGTCACCTCATTCAACTGCAGCGTAGCAAAGACAATGGTGCTGAAGTCCGGTTGTATTTCACTATACAGTGCACTATTGGCGCTCGTATTGACGCACCGTGATAGTTAGGTTGAAAGAGCGCTTGACTTGACCAGTGGCAACAACCTCACAATGTCGGTGAAGATGCATGTACATGTTCAGCCTACACTGGTCATCATGGCAAAGGAGTAGGGTAGCTGCGGTCACGAGATGATTCAGAACGAAGACAACTGAATGCCAGACCAACGCCAAAGGACCACTCGTTGCTTCTGTTTCGATGCTCATTATGCCTATCTTATGGACATTCAAATGCATCATGACGTGCAGAGTAAGCCGCCTTTCAAGCGGGCATGCATGAGTGAGAAGAGTCGTTTGGAGAATGACCCGTACGTACATGAAACGTGACCGCATATGATGCCCAGAGAGAAAGGAGATGACGCCCTCCTTCAACCTTAAAATGACCCACGCCAGGTAGTTATCATGACACCCGTCGCTTACTCCGCGTCCTCGCCCAGCTGAGCAGTGCGCTTCTGCTGTGCGCGCTCCTGTTTCCTCTCCCTCGCAGCCTTGGTCTTCGCACGCTTGGCGTCCATGTCCTCCTTGATGGCCCGCTCGCGAGCCTTCTCGGCCTTGGCCTTGTGGATCTGTGATGGGGTCAGTCACGAGCTTGGGTGCGGGGGTGACAACATCATGATGTCATGGCCGACGTACGTGTTCAACGAGAGCACGCTTGTGCTTGAAGGTGTTACCCTTGGAGAGATGGTAGAGCTCGTGGTAGAGGTGCTTGTCGATCTTTCCGGCAGCACGGTACTTGACGAGGAGACGGCGGAGGACTCGCAGGCGGCGCATCCAGAGAACTTGGCTGTAGACACCCGAATCAGTAGACGTTCCCAAGCAACAATACATCCATCCTCATTTCCTCCACGTCCCCTCCCATCGTGCTGGTGACATTGTGGCTGCATACCTTGGCATACGAGCGTCCGCGGTACCCTTCCTCTTACCGAAGCCTCGGTGGCGGCCAATGCGGCGGGCGGCGGTCAGCTCTCGGGCACGGGCACGCGAGTGCATGGTGACGGGCTTGCGGATGATGAGGCCATCTTGGACGAGCTTGCGGATGGTCTGGCGGGAGTTGGCGTTGGCGATTTCGCTGGACTCGTTGGGGTCGAGCCAGATCTTGCGCTTTCCGCAGCCGACGACGGATGCCGCGAGGCGCTTCTGGGTACGGAGGTTGACCCTGTTGAGCAAGCACTGTCAGCGAAATGTCCCGGTACGTGGTTGTAGATATCGTGGGAGCGTGTGTGCAGAGAGGGGTCGCCACGTCTCGGGTCGCCCATGGAGCGGCGCCCACAACATCGAGAGGGGGATCCAGGCGCGGGATTGCTTCTCGAGACGGTGCAATTGATGGGTGTATCGGTGTCCTTACATTTTCGATGAAGTTGTCGGCCGTGGTCGGTGGGTGGTGATGGAAGTGACTGGCCGCCGAAATCTGTGGTGTCGGGTGTGCTGGAGCGTGCGATCTAAGCGACAGCGCTAGGCTGCTCTTGGCGTCTCACGTGCGTCAAGCGCCTTTTAGTCGACAACATCACTTCCACGCAAAACAGCTGCATGCAATGACCAACTTCAGATGTTACAAAATCCTGCACGAAACAATGGTGATCTACATCTACAATATGCACTGTGGATTCCAGGCAGCACAGCGCACGACCGGCGAGTCACTCTATCGAGCCATCCATGAATACAACTCGAAACATCGGATGCCATTTCGGGGCCAAAATTTCCTACGCACCTTGGTTCTCGAACCAAAAGAAAACATCACTATTCATCACTTCCAGGTCGTCGTCATGTGCTCGAACACAGTCATATGGTGAATCCGCAAACTTTAAAAGTGACTCATCCTGCATCAATGCGAGGCTAGGCTTGGAGGTGCAGTCATGGCTTCAGTTGAAACCCGCCTTCTTTGCTTGGAACATTGGAATCACGGAAGTTCGAGATGGTCTTAACCAAAGCCATACAAGTGAACTTCACATCTCTACTGTTACAGACTGGAACTTTCAATTTCAGTTCAATTGACCAATTCTATTACCCCTCTTTGGCCCACTGCTTCCCACTCCACAAGTTGCCTGTAGTCCAAAGCCAGTAGTCACGTCCCTTGATCATCCACACCAGAAAGCTGGGTATTCTGTAGCCCATGGCTGCGCCCACACCTTTGCTCCTTCCTATCGGCACAAGTTGTGTCTCTCGCTTATCTTCCACGAACACCCTGTCCTCTCCCTTGACTTCCTTCCCAGCAGCAAGGAGCAGATCGCGCTTGATGTTAGCACTCAGGATCGGAATGGCGGCCAGGAGTTGGTGGATGGCAGGTTGCGCGTAAGATGAGGCATCGCCCACTGCGTACACGCGTGGGCCAGCGCCAACGACACGAAGGGTGGCATCTGTTGCTATACGTCCGTCATCATTCAGCAGAGAGCGATCAGTCACGAAAGCTGTGTTCGGACGTGAGCCGAAAGCGGGAATGTACAGGTCGGCTTCGATCGTAGTGCCGTTGTCAAGGATCAGTGTCGCTTTGGCAGCGACGTCGTCGATGCCTGGGCCATGAGAGGTGCTACTTCCCGCGTCCTGTGGAGATGCTTCACTGCCCTGTGCGACTACGTTCTTAACCCGAGTCCCGTTCACGACGGTGACGCCAACCTTTGCGAGGTACGCTTCCGCATCTTTCGCGATGGCAGGTCTCAGACTGGGCAAAAGATTGTTGCCAGCGCTGACGAGAGTGATACTGACTTTTGGATTCACAAGTTTCGAGCTGAACCATCCAGCAAGGCCATTGCAGTACTCGCCCAGCTCGCCGGCCGTTTCTACACCAGTAGAACCACCTCCGGCAATGACGATACTCTTCGCGGACGGGAGCGCTGCCCGGAAGGCTATCCAGCTTGCACGTAGGAAGTCCTTGTCGCGGTTGAAACCGAAGAGGGGAGAGTATGTAGAAGCGCCCGTAGCAATGATGAGAGCATGATACTCGATTTGCTGGACAGTCCCATTGACTTCCACCGAGACACTTTGTTGAGTGTGATCGAGTCTGGTGACGTTTCCGTTGATGAACTTGAAACTGGATCCATACTGTTCGAATTGAGCAGTTATGTTGACAAATACTTTCTCCTGGTCGAACACGTCGTCGGATATGAGGGCACGAGGACATGCAGGTCTACACATGGCGTGTGAAGACTTGCTGACCAAGATTACATGGTACACATCGTCGGGCAGATTCGGTAGAGTGTGCTGCAGAACGTTGTGGGCAGTCGAAATACCACCGTACGAACCACCTGATGGTAATATACGGAGTCAGGAAACGTCTCAAATGCGGTTCGTCCAAATATGCTCACCGAGGATGACAATGTTCTTCTGCGTCATTATCGTGGTGCTTCAGCGTGCGGTTGGACTTCAGATTGGCCGATGGAATGGAATGTAGGATTCATGAATTTGAGACTCGACTAAAACGAGACGACGGGTGAGGCTGATATAGGAAACATTACAGAATAAGCGATAGTATTTCGGAGGAGTCGGACATGATCGTTTCAGGCGCGCTGCTCCGTGATCCCCGAGTTACAAACAAAGTGTAGCAAAGGACTGACGACTGGCATGCGCACCCCGACACCATGGAATCTTGGTGGCCGAGCTAGCATAGATGTTGGACACATAGAGTTGAGAAAAGGGTTCATATTAACGCATCTTCGGTAGCGCAATAAGAGCCTAATTAGCACATCAACTCTCTCGCGTATCATCCTAGACGATTGAGCCTAAAGCGTGCGCGAGGGATCTAACAGCGTGAAAATAATCCTGGAGGTCCTGAATTTGACGCGAGCATGGTCAGTTGGACAGGGAAGTCTTTCCCCATACCAATATGGTAATTGCACGCGCGGTAAAGCCTTGGAAGTGGCCGCAGCGATGGGCGCAAGAAAATTAGATAACCCAAGTATTGATTTGGAGTAACTGAGGTACTGCTGATCATGAAGCTGGACTTGTCGTTATTTTGAGAGAGATCTGCAATGTTGGCGTTGGGTCGTAGTGGAGGAAGCAGCGGCGATTTGGACGTCCTGGGCATTTCACAAGACAGTCGAAGCACCGATAGGACAACTAACAATAAGCCAACAGGCACTTCAAAAACATCACCACAAGGGACGTTGCTGCTGAGGCTCCATATTATCAGGCATTCTCTCGGGAAGATGATTGAAGCGGGGTTCCAGACCTCGGACAACGTCTACGGGTGGGGACGTTCACTCAAGCGAGCATCTAGCACCCCACTCACACACAGACTGGATAATTTGGGTGAACTTGTGTGCTGTTTTGGAAGAGTCTGTGTGTTCTGCTACTGGCTGTCGATTTTACGATTAGTGTATATATACTAACTAAAAAGCATGATCTCCATCAACAACACATGAAGCTCGTGGTTTCCGTTAGCATCGAAAGCAAGAAAGGGCTCGTGGTTTAGTGGTATAATACTCCCTTAGCATGGGAGTGGTCCGGGGGTCAGTGACGTCTCCAACTCGCAGTTAAAAACTTAACTAACATCGATCCAGTTCGATTCCCCGCGAGTCCATCTTATCTTTTTTGCTCTTTTTGCATTCTTCCTCGCATCTATGACGGGCCACACTTAGGCATTAGCCCTGATGTCTTGAGCATGGACACTCAATACTGGGCACGTCAATTGAGCTATTCTAATACAATCAACAATTTTTTGGTCGGTATTCCTGACCACAAGAACCTGCATACACGTGATGAATCAAAAGTGCCGCATGGTAGCAAAACTGATCATGCATGTGCTTGCTTGGCCTGTACGAAGGCATCGTCATTCAAAGCCACTTCATTAGCTTTTAGTGTCATCGTCTTCAACATGTACATCTGGGTGTGATGAAGGTATCCTCACTAGTGGGCTTGGCGGACCCTGTCGCGCTGAGAACGCGCCTGGCGCAAGAACCACGACGCAGACCTCCAGCTCGCGTCCACCCACAACGCCGTCATCTGATCAACACACACGCGGCATCGCTGTCGCAGTCACTCGGACACCATGTACGGCATGAACCAAAACTACACTGCGCCCGATCCTAGTGCGCAGGTGCCCAATCACCTCGTGAGTAGGCCCATGGAAGCGCCGCAGGAGCTGTTATTCCACGACATCGTCCAGCACTGACAGCATAGCTTGCCCACGTCCACCTGGTATCCTCTTACCGTTTCCCTACACTTCCAGCGCTCCGACCCGAGCAAGCGCTCGAACACCTGATCCGTGGCCCGCAGATTGTGCGCGATACCTCGCCCGTCGCCTGGACCTACTTCGCGACACCACCCCAAGATGGCACCGTGCTGCTCACGTGGCAGTCGCCGCGCATGAATACACAATTTGCGTCCGATGGCATGGTGTGGGCTGATGCAGAGAGCGCATTCGACATGAACATCCGGGGCTATGTACGTCTCTCGCGCGCCACGTCGCCAGCAGCCCGCTAACCAGTTTGTCGCAGTCGCTGCAAGTTTTGGTCCATAACAGCGGCTTCAGCTATCCGCACGAGCAGTATGCCACCCACGCACGGCTGCGGTACAGGATAGCCGCAGGACCGGGCACCATCGACCCCAACCTGTGGCTGGTTCACTACAAGCCGGCAGAGCCAAATCATCGCATACCCTCCGGCCAGATTCCCATCTCGCGCGAGGTGCACGGGCAGCTTCAGCAGCGCGCCTCGCTTCAGCAGGCCGGGCCGTTGATGCGCAAGGAGTTCGTGCTTCACGACTCGGCCAATTGGCCCAAGGTCGAATTTGGGCAGCAGCCTATGAGGGGACAACAGCCGTACTACAACCCTATGCAGCCCGGGCGACCCTACGCAGCACAACCCCCGCCGGCTAAGCGCCAGCGACTGCCAAACCAGCCCCAGTCGCGTCCAGCTCTCCCCGGCACATCCGTCCAGGACACTTCGCTGGAAGAGGAAGAAAATGCAACCCAGGACGCTTTCGACTTCCTCACTCCGCGCGAGATCAGTCTGTCCAGGTACAAGCAACATCATGAATGGATGGAGGAGATATTCTCATCACCGTACGCTGTCGGCAAGATTACGCCCATAGACCTGGGTCTTGGGCTGATGGGCGAGCTTGCGCCTCTTACTGCTGGAATTCTCGACGTTCCCGGCGCACAACCTACAGAGGGCGGGAAAGACGCCGCCAAGGTCAAAAACTATTACAAGCTTGAGCCAGAGCAACTCAAAGACTTCGAGAAGCGAGTGGCTGACTACGCTACTAAGGAGCAAGCCGAGATCGATCAGATGAAGGCAGACCATGCACGGAAAATGTCTCAGCTGAAACGCACACGAACATACATCAAGGCGGAGCGGCGGTTACGAGACCTGTCCCGCTCTGCGGATGCGGATGACGATGACGCTGACCCGGTCGAGGATGTCGTGCAGGATTTGAAGAAGTCTCTGGGTGTCACGTTCGACGCGAAGAAGCCAGTGGTGTGTCTGGACAAGGGCGGTTTCATCGAAGTGCAGCAGCCTTCTCCTCCCAAGGCACAAGTCAACGGCAACGGAATCCAGAACAACACCGGCGTATCCAACGGCTTGAACAATGACGGAGGCATGGACGCTGACAACTCTGCCGCCAGCTTGCTTGATCAGTACGGTTCGGGATCGTTGACCGGAACACCGATTGGTAATATTTCATTACCGGCGCTTTCACAACCTCCCAGTCAGAGCCAGTCAGCTATTGGCACACCTAGCGCACCGAATCACATGCCACATACATCCACTTTCGATCAGCAAGGATCAAATCTGGCAGATGCTGGGGACGATCTGCTAGATCTTGACGTTGAGATGTCCGGTATGACGAATGCAGGCGACAAGGGTGAGGAGTGGGTTTCGGTCGACGATCCGGCAGGGGGAGCACGAACAACGGGGACTTCACAACCAACAAACCTAAACAACATGCCTTCAAACACAAGCTCTGGCGCCATGGCTCAGCCGAATGTTGACGCTGAAGCCGGAAGCATGTTTGACACCACCGACTTTGGAAGTTTCGACAACCTCGACACTGCCGGCGATGCTTTGGCGGAATACGACAATGACGATACAATGGGCCTGGATCTCGTGGACGACTCATTCGGCGACGCATTCCACGCTACAGAGATGCACCATGGGGCTGGAGACGGTGACCATGTGTAGAGTAGCTCGGATCTCATGCGCAGGACGACTTGTACAAGTATGTTAATGGACAGCACGGCGTCTGGTTTTGAGTGGTAGTGCGCGACCTGATCGCGTGGTCGTGATGCCATGAGAGGTTGGAATGTGGGAGACGCTTACCACCTTCCACTCAAGATTTGGTCTGTAGATCTGGTTAATTGGTATCTTCCTTGTAGGAGAGCTGGGCGATAGGAGGTTCCAATTTTGATAGGGGTAGGCTCTTTGACAGTCTTGGTAGAACATCCGCGAGATCTTCTGCGTACCACTATCCCTCGTACTGTGGATGCTAAAGGAGGTGGTAGTCACATTCTAGTCCGTTTGTTTACTAGTATTGTCCTTGATAGCCTTGCCCGGTATCCCGGCTCCAGATCGACACCTCTATTGAGCATATATACATAGTATAGTGTCATCAATACGAAGGGCCTCGTAACTTTCAAAGTCACTGACTTTGGTGTTCAAAGAGTCAACAAGTTGATATAATCGACACAAAATCCTCTTCTGGCATGAAACACCAAGAGAAGAGTAGTGCTGGGATGTGCCGACGTTCCAAGACCCCTGACTAGTCGTTGGAAGACGTGCCGGATGGAACCGATATATCCGCTACCACGTCAGTGCCAAGCACATACGAAAAGCTTGCTTCTATGGAGGCGCTCCGTACTCCTAGCTCCAGATCAGCACTGAACGCGGTTGGTGTCTGTACTCTGAGATTAGGAATTACTGTTAACAAAGGAAGACTGTCGTGTCCTTAAGGGGTACGTAGGGTAGCAATTATGGGCACAATGGCTCTCCTCGCCTCTGTGTTACATGCCTGATACAGCGGAAAATGCTTTCCATATTGCCAAGGTTTAGACAGGCGGAAGGCATCTGGTTGCGCCTCTCAGAATATGGCGGACTCTTGCGGGCTGCTCTTCGTCCGCACGCGACAAGCTTTGCGGCCGATGCTGGCGCACCCAAATGTTGGCGGGCGCCAGCGCCACCGAAGCCGTGAAAGGGAGATACCCTCGCACCTTCCCTTTCTTGGCTGACGAGCCGCGCATGCGGGCTCGCGTTCCTGACAAGGTGTGGAGACGGCATTAAGCTGGCTACATGTCCACAAAATCATGCCGCGCCCACTATTGCTGTCCCTTCCTTGCCGTTCATTCTCCGTAGTAAGAGAGGCGTCTGTCTTGACTCCGTATCCATATTCACCTTCCTCCCTCCGCCGCCCCCTCGGCTCTGACATCTCGACTCGTATATCGGCCCACACGACCTGCCTCGGACGACGTAGAGCACCGGCGATGACAGCGCACGCCTCCCTGGACGCTTGAATTTCTTACTGCATTGGCTACGACTTGTATTCGCATTACACGCTTTTTGTAACCAGCATGCCGCCCCGCGACGCCAACTGGATAGATGTAAGTCACACCACATGGCCGTCACGCCCGTGTGACTGCGGCTAAGACGCGCTTCTACAGGGCCTACGCGGGATCGCCTCCTTCATGGTAGTATCCGGGCATCTATGTACCGCCCTCGTGCCGTGGCTGCACTCCCCAGCCAACGGCCCCAAGTTAGCACCGAGCATCTTTCAACTGCCCTTCTTCCGACTCGCCGTCGGAGGCCGCAGCGCCGTGGCGATATTTTTCCTCGTAACGGGATACGTCAATTCGATTGGCCCAATAAGCAAGTCGCGTGCTGGGAACCACGATGCCGCCTTCACTGGCATCGCGAGAAGCGCTCTGGCACGCTCAGGGCGGCTCATACTCCCGACCATGGCAGCCACGTTCATCACCTGGTTCCTGGCCAACACAAACGCATACCACATGACAAAACATGTCGACTCGACATGGATACGGCAAGGCTGGCATCGCCAGGAGCCCACCATGTGGGAAGCCCTCAGGTCGCTGTTCAAGGCGGAGACGGAGACGTGGACAATTGGGTGGAACGACTACGACGGCACCCAATGGACACTGCACCTGTTCCTTGAGGGCAGCATGCTCGTCTACACGACCATGTTTGCAACCGTCATGGTGAAGCCAAAAGCGCGCCTCTTGATATACGCTGTGCTCTACCTCTATTTCTGGCAGCTTGGCGAGGGTAAGAACTCCAAGAGACTCACGCGAATAGCTAGACTGACAATCGCAGGACTCGCAATTGGGGCTCTGAAAGGGCTGAACATCGTCATGGGCATGTTCGTCGCAGAGTTACACAACCACTACAAGGATGCAGCAACCTCGGTTCTGCCCGCACCCGTACCCGCGCTCATGATCCTTATGGGCATGTTCCTGGCCGGCTACCCTCAAGACAATCCACAAAACGCACACTGGTCGCACGTCATGCAGCAGATGATGCACAACATCACGCCCGAAAAGTCTGATATCCGGCGCTACTGGGACCACATTGGAGCATCGACCGTCCTGCTGGGCATCTTCTTCTCGGGAACGGCCCGAAAAGTGCTCTGCTCCCCGGTCTTCAATTTCCTAGGTCGCGTCAGCTTCCCAGTCTACCTCATGCACAACACCATGATCAAGTCCGTGCTCACGTGGATGATTTACCTCCCGTCAGCCATGAACCCACCCAAGAACGAGAAGGGCGAACTATTGGATCTCGAGCGTGGCACGACACTCCACGTTTTCATTGCTATCGGTATATTCTACTACATCTTATATCGATGCGCAGCGCTTTGGATAAAGCACGTCGACCCCGTATGCGCCGACTTAGTCAACGCAGCCACGAAATGGGCCTACGGCGACAGCCAACCAAGCCAACCCAGGGAGCGCCCAATACTCGGAAACGGCCACATCGACAAGACCGTTCTCCCCTCATGATACCATCTATTTGAAGCCATTTAGCACCATGAATCTATACGTTCTTGTTCATTCTTTTCCGGAGCTGGAGTCTCCCCACACCTTATCGGCCATTTAGTACAATCTCTCGTATGTACGCTGCATTTTAGCAAGCTAGCGGATCGGATCTAGCGGTGTTGGCAATACTCACACGGCGTTTATGTTGGAGTACACAGGACGCATTGACATCGTAGTCGGATCTCGCAAGCATGTAGCTTCGTTGTTGCATATGCAGATGCAGAAACACCGGCTCATAGATGGTAGCGTAGAGTAGAAGCATCGCAAGAAATCCAATAATGAACAATAATGCTATTTTGTCCTTCTGCGGGTGATGAGTGGCACTTACATAGCTTTACTGAACGTAAGCAAGCGGCAGGCGCGCAGTATGCTTATGTTTGTTTGTTAGACATGCCATTTTCAACAATATCGTGTAGCTCGTACATGTGTCAACGACGTAACACGCGACTTAATGCTTTAGCAAATTCTAACAGGTCACATCTCAACGGCTACAACTGCCAAAGGAATGTGCTGTCCTTACATTGGTCAAGCATATTTTTATTGCCATGGGAGAAACAGTCCGAGAGTGGCGTGCATTATCATTATCGTGTAAGGATCTCTAACAAAAGCGAGTGGTCGATAAAGATGACGCCAGCGGGTATCAAGAGAGCAAGCAGAACGCAGCCAAACCCATCATCCTACCAAGCCGCAAAGCACAAAAACCTCCCCTATGGCAACGATCTGGGTATGAACAAAACGAATCAAAAACACCGCGACACCCTCAGTGATCGAGCCCAGTACTACTCGCAGTGCGCTCACATGTTCTCAATGACATGCGAGTTGATTGCAGACTGGAATCCATGGTTGCCACCGCCGTACTCCGTTTCAGCGCTGCTCTGCACGCCCATGGAGTTGCCAGGCGTGTTGTTCGAGTTTGGCTTGTAGCTGCTAGGTCCCTCGCCAACCGAGTCAGCCTGCGCGAGCGCAGACTGGACAGTCTGGTTCTGCGCAGGCAAGAAGATGACCTTGGAATTGGCGGTCTTTGCCATTGCTTGCATGGCCTCGAGGTAGCGGATCTGCATGGCGGGAGCAGAAGACAGAATGTCAGCAGCCTGTGATTGATTAGCATGTGTCTCCAATATGTACTTGGGTAATTTCTTACTTGACGCATCAGCTTAGCGGATTCAACCTCAGCACGAGCTGCGATGACCTTTGCTTCACCGGTTCGCTTGGACTGGGCGGCCATGGAGAGTGATTCCTGGAGCTCCTGGGAGAATATTATGTCCTTGACAAGCATCGACTCGACTTCCACACCCCAGCCCAGAGCAGTCTCCTCGATGATCTCGCGGATAGACATGGCAATTTCCTCACGGCGTTCAATCACGTCCTGGAGGACACGGGCACCAATGACGTGGCGGAGCGTGGTCTGGGTGCGCTCAACGAGGGCCTGGCGGATGTTGCTGATACTGAATGCTGCCTTGTGTGGCGACGTGATGCGGTAGTAGATGACGGAAGTCAAGTTGAGCGTGACGTTGTCCTTGGTCATGCACACCTGCTTCGGCACCTCGACGATTTGGATCTTGATGTCGACCTGGACAAGCTGCTCAGACAATGGGTTGACGTAGACAAGACCTGGATCGACGGCGCGAGCAAAACGACCAAACTTGGTAACGAGGCCAACGTTGCCCTGAGACACGGGCTTGTATGGGTTGGGACAAACAATGCAGCATGGAATGGCTCCAGCTGTTCCAATACAACCACCAAGGGTGTTGATCTGGTGAGGTTAGATGTGTATGTGGCGAATAATCATAAAATGCTTACCATAGAGCCGTACCATCCATTGGTGTCGGCATCCTGATCATCAGGCTGGATGACGCGGGCGTATGAGGGCTGCAAGTCCTCTCGTCGCGGCGGCTGGACTTTGATAACGGGCTCGATAGCGCCTGCACCAGCACCAGCACCATTGATGGGAGCTTTACCGTTGACGTCGCTCATAGTCGCAATATCGCTGCGCTGTTCGACAGAGAATCTGTTGTTTACGAATGGTTTAGTGGAAGACGTCAAGGATGCTGAGGAGTTGATCGGTCTCGGATGATCGTGTGTTTGGGCAGTCATGGCGATGTGAATGCTTTTAAGTTGGACGGGCGACACGGTATGCTGCGGGGAAGCTACTGTGATCCCTGCAATACCGTGTACGCCCTTGGCTCGGTGCTGGGGCTGTGCCTACGTGCTCGATGTGAGGAACCAAAAGACCGCAACCGGTCACCAAGAAGGCGCGCGTGTTGTTGCGTCCCTGGGCCGCAATCGCGCATGTGGCGCGACCCTTACCTTCACTTCACGTTGCGATATGCCTCACTCCCCCTCCCCTATGTATTCGGACCCAAATTCTCAAGACACACACGAGAGCATATCCGCCACGTTGTGATCGACAAAGAAATCACCACACCACCAAGCATCGCAAGTCGGTTAAGACGGCCCCCGGCAGCTCTAACCCCCATCCAACTTCCGCTTCCATACTCGTGACGTCTCCTCGAGGCAGAATTCCAATACTGCTGATTACGACATTGTCCACTCAGCATGCGCGCTCAAAATGGCGGCGTCAATGATTCGATTGTTCAGGCACACCGTCGACAGATCTGAAAGTCATGGGATGGGTCAGCCCTACCGTTAGTGGCGAGAATGGTAGGAATGCGGGCCAAGGCCCAACCTTCGATGTGTGGCTTATCCGAGACTTGGTGAGGCTGGTGGGTGTTATATCCGGTGCGCCTGGTGAGATGTACGCGCTGGACGTCACCCTGTGTGAACGTTGGTGGTGGCTCACGATGCGTGAGTACAGCCTTGCCTCTTTGCCTTGATAAACGTACACCATAGCATAAAGGAATGTACAAATCTCCCAAGAGGCATGTATTAATTGCCAGGCCGGTGAACCACAAATTATTTGGTTCACTCGACATCGCATTCCACGTATCTCAACCACATCGGCCGGTGAGCAACCGAACTCGGGGCCCGGCACAGCCTCACCCGATGAGAAAGTTCCAATGTGCTTCTCGAAGCACTGACCGATGGTCTTCTTCGGGACGGACATCGTCACATGTACCTCGAAAAAGCCTCATTGGAGGCACCAATGCTCGCGTAACAGTACAACTTTTTCGCGCCGTGCATGCTCCCACGGCGCTTACATGCGGCGCGGTAAATTCACTCAGCCCTGTACAGTGGACGCCGTAAAGCGAAAATTGGTAAATGATGCTCCGCAGCACGTGGCCTCAGGCATTAGGACTGTCAACTAGGTCGATCAGAGGTGGCCATCTGATGTATTTGTAGAAGGTGAACATGCATGGTCGCGGTGCAACACTGTAAACACAATCAGAAATATTGGTGCTGATGATCGATCGCTGCATCTGAATCATTTGGTAGGCGACTACAGATACACACGTGGAAAGTAGACACCAACAATAAATCGTGTCCATTCTTCAAGACGTACAAATGTGCTCGAATCAAATACAACTCCAGAAGTTTCGCGAGTCTACTTCAGCATACTCGCACCTCTCCGATCCTTCTTCAGGGGGCTGAATGTGAACGCTTCCTCACTCAACATGTTGAAACCACCCGAAATAGGGCGCTGTCCTTGCTTGCCTAGCACACTCTTGCCCAGTGCCCGCGCCGCGAAAAGCCCTTTGCTTATTCCAACAGGTTTTAGTGGCGCTACATCTTCAGCATCCTCAGCATCGAATAGAGTCTTGCCTGCACTCGCTCCAAGCTTGCGCTTCTTCTTCTTTTCTGCGGCGGGTTCTTCGGCGAAGGTGGCGAAGGACATGAGGGACTTGCGAGGCTTGAATTTGGGAACCACGGGCCTCGACTTATCGGATGAGCCGTCGTCTGCATCTTTGAGTGGGACGGTTATGGGGGCGTTTTCAGAGTTGTCCTTGGACTGGTTGTGGGATAGCTCAGATGCTTCTTCTGCTACCATTTCCAGAGCAGGAGTAGCGGTCTTCTTGCGCCCATTCACCTTCGCATTCGCCTTGTTAGACGGCGCAGGAGCCAGGGGTTTGACCTTCGGCTGGGCAAATTTATTCGGGGCTTTCTTTGCCTGTGCGGTTGGAGTAGGCTCTTGTTGCTCGGCCACGTCATCGTCCACTTCCTCTTCTTCTTCGGCAATAGGGCTGGCAGGTGCCACACTCGCCGTGCGGTTCAGGAACGGCGTCAAGGAGAAGGTGGAGGTGTCTCCCATGGCAGAGACAGAGGTACCACGCTTCGCCTTCTTTGCAGGGAAGCCATCTCCAGGAGTGCCCAGGTTGGTCTCTGGCTCCGCTGTCACAGCCATGCGCTTGCGAGAGTTCTTAGCAGGCTTTGAGCTGGGTGCTGAAGCAGCGGCAGCCTTGGTGGGTGGTGCCGTTTGCGCCCTGTCTGTGCGGTCCAGCTCGGCTTCCTTCTCTTTCAGCTTCTCCTTGGTTGTCCTCAGTTTTTCTCTGAAAGCAGCCAGCTTGTCATCAAGCACCGTGTTCCGTCCTTGCAGCTCAGCCAATGTCTTTGTGTACTCCTTCTCCTGCTTCTTGCGCTCACGCTTCTCTTCGTCCAGCGCCTTCTTGATGTCCTCGGCCTGGGCATCGCCCTGTTGTGTGCCTTTCTTGGAAGACCTCTCTGCTTTCTGGCGCTCTTGCCTCTCAAGCTCAAGCTCCTGACGCAGTTGGTCAATTTCGGCGTCGCGATCGCCGCTTTTCTTGCTAGCCTTCTCTGCCTTCAGTCGTGCAGTCTCCTCCTGCTCAAGCTCTTGACGAAGTTCCTCCATGGCGGCCTCATGGGCTTCGTCCCGCTTGCCGGCTTTGCTGGTATCCTTCTTCGCCAGCTTCTCCGCCAGCTTCTCCACCTTGGCCTGTAGATGTTCCGTGACCTGCTGCTGGGCTTCAAAGTCGGCTTGCGCCTTCTCAGCGGCCTTTTCGAGCTTTGCGAAGGCATTCTCGGCCTTGGCTCGGTCCTTCTTTTCTTGCGCGAGTTCTTTGCGGACCTCTTCCAACTCGTTCCGCAGGTCATCGTCCTGGTCCATCTTGCGACCTTGTTTGGCGAGCGTGCGGGCAGCGGTGCGCTTCTCGTTCTCCAGCTCGACTTGGAGGGTGGTGAGCTGGCGCTGTAATGATAGTTTCTCGGTGAGCAGACCCTGGTTCGAATCGACTTGTGCGCGGAGGTGCTCGACTTCGGGACGTAAGGATGAGATCTCGCGGGACAAGGCAAGTTTCTCGGACAGGGTCTTGTTGGAGTCAGAAGTGACGTTCTCCATAGCCTTGAGCTCGGCCTAGCGAATGTCAGTGCGTGTGTAGTTATGGCTGATGGGAGTGAGCGCACCTTGAGGTTCGCGACCTCGCGTGATTGTGTGCGCAGCTGGTTCTGGGTTGCCTCGCCGACGGCCTTTTGCTCATCGAGCTGTGCCAGTGCTTCGTCTAGCGCGTTCTCAAGATCGTCCGAGCGCGCCTGTTCCTCCTCGAGCTGTTCGTGGAGGTCGCTGTTGTCGTCCTGCAGAAGGCACTGCTTGACTCGCAGCTTCCTGATGTCCTCGTCCTTGGCGACCATTTCGACCGAGTGCTTGCTTCGTGCGAGATTCAGCTCAAGCGTCGCGTTTCGCAGTGAGTGGTGGAGCTGGATATGTCAGTAAGATCCTCCTTGTGGATGTCCTTGACTGTCGCTTACATCCTGCATCTCGTAGTTTGTGTCTAGGTCCGTGTCCATGACGGAGTGCATGGCTTATTATCTATTCAATGATATGGGATGGGTCTAGGGGTGATGGTGGTTGGATGGGGAGGGGTCGTAGGTGGACTTGGACGCGACTGTAGTAAACAAACACGCGCATTCGCTGCCAAGGTCAAATGAAACGGATTGTTGGCTTGTAATATGCTATCACCGCAATGTATAAATGAATAGCGTGAGTCTCTACACGACCGTGCAATTCTCGTGCAAATCGACGCGGGTGTTGTTGACTTCGTCTGATGTGCATCGAAATGGCCATGCCGGTCAACGCTCACACCCTTGCCATCTTAGCGCCATTACGCACGCCCGAACCTCCGACCGAGAGCCCTCCGAGGCCACGTTCACCACGCATCATCTCTCGCAGCAGCTCCTCGTTCCACCCCACCAACCCTCCAATCCGACACAATGCGGTGGCTCCAGCTCCTCACGGCGTCTCTGCTGCCCTTCACCGCTCTTGCAGCCAAGAAGTCCTCGGGCGACCGCTTCACAGACCTTCGCGCGAAATCACTCTCCACCGGCGCTCCATTGAAGCTTGACGACGCGAGCTATGGCCGTTTGACCAAGGCGCCGAGGGACTACTCGGTCACAGTGTTGCTGACTGCATTGGGGCAGCAATTTGGATGCGAGCTGTGCCGGAATTTCCAGCCTGAATGGGACCTTTTGGGCAGGAGCTGGACCAAGGGCGACAAGAAAGCTGAGGGCAGGCTTCTCTTTGGCACACTGGACTTTGTCGATGGCAAGAACACATTTCAGTCGGTATGACAAGGTCACATGTACTAGAATTGATACAGACGCTAATGAGTACCAGATGATGCTCCAAACCGCACCCGTCCTTCTCTTCTTCCACCCAACCGTCGGCCCCAACGCAAAGGTAGACGCCCAGCCCGTCCGCTACGACTTCACCGCCGGCCCCGTATCCGCCGAGCAAATCCACGCCTGGATCGCCCGTCAGGTCCCCGCCGATGCTCCCAAGCCCTCCATCTCCCGCCCCATCAACTGGGTGAAAATCATCACAGTCACAACCTCTGTTCTCGGCGGCATCACTGCTCTTGCTGTTGCTTGGCCGTACATCACACCCATCCTGCAGAACCGCAACCTCTGGGCTGCATTCAGCTTGATCGCCGTGCTGCTCTTCACGAGCGGACACATGTTCAACCACATTAGGAAGACGCCGTATGTACAGGGTGATGGCAAGGGTGGGCTGAGCTACTTTGCGCCCGGGTTCAGCAACCAGTTTGGTCTGGAGTCGCAGATCGTGGCAGCCATGTACGGTGTGCTTGCATTCGCAACCATTTCTCTTGCACTGAAAGTGCCTCGTATCGCCGATGCGAGGGCCCAGCAGTTCGCTGTGTTTCTCTGGAGCGGTGTCTTGCTGTGCATGTACAGCTTTCTCCTCAGCACATTCCGAACAAAGAACGGTGGATACCAGTTCTGGCTGCCTCCTTTCTAGAGAGAGTTCGAAGCATGTTCGCGCAACAGGTCAGGTATCTGATACGCGAAGGACGTATTGTAGCCCACATTGCCCGAGATATCACAGAAAAATCGTCTGCTGTGACGAAAGGGTCGCCGGTTGCAGTACATTATTGTGTTCGACTTGAAGGGCGTTTTGGGTTGAGACAGGACCAAAAGAGGAGTGATGACATGTAGCAAGCCAAATGGCTGCGTTGTTCCCGTGGGTCACCTTCGTATGTATATTAGACGATGCACCTTTTGAATGTTGTCAGCGCAGACTTTGAGGCAAGATCACTTGATGAGGCGAATAATGTACAGATTAGGCTACATATTACGCTGTACAGCTTCGAAACCACGCTTGCGAGTCGTTACCAACATCCCATGATGCCCAATGTTCCTTCGAGTCTCGTGAAACCCGATCGAAAGAGCCTTGTTGCTTGCGCCTGACCTCCTATCCCTGGTACTAACACACATATTGCAAGAAATAAACACGTGCCGAATCGCGCTCAGCTCATCATCTGCGTGTGCAGGTCGAACACATCGTTCCTCCAACCGCCCTCGTCCCAATCATCAATCCTCTCATCAGCCCTGCGACCCTCTTCTTCCCAAAGCTTGACAACACTGCCAGGCGCGTACTTGCCAGCAAATACGCCCTTGCCCTTCGGCGCGACACCAACCCTGGTATACAGATCGGGATCGTCAGCAGGCGTCAAGCGCGTCATGATGGCCTTGAAGAACGTCTTAAGGTCATCAGGATCCGAGATCCTCGTCGCCCTCAACCTCTCACGGAAGAACAGGAGCTCGCGATTGGCAGCGTGGATGCCGTCAGCGATACCCTTGGCCATCTGACGCTCCATGACCTTGCGGATAATTGGGCGGAGAAGAGGCTTGAAAAGCCAACCAAGTATGCTGAACTTGGACTTGCGGAAGGTGTAGTTGAGCTTGTGGATGTGTACGCGTACGGCTTTGAGGGTGAGGATTTGCTCCATCTTCTCCTTTGCGATCTCGACGTCGAGGTGGATATCGATGCCGCGCTCGTCGAGCTGGAAGGATGCGATACCTTCGTCGGCCAGGCGGATCAGGCCTGAGTGTGCGCGGAGAAGGAAGCCGATTTCGTCGGCGCGCATGGACAGGCCATCGATCTTGATAGTGAACTTCGAGGTCACCTTGGATGCGACGCGGAAGCGAGCCTTGCGAAGCTCAAAATCGTTGTAGGTCTCTACGCGGAAGCGGAAGGGCAGGAAGGAGGTATGGTTGACAGTCTTTCCTGGCTCAATGATAAGGTTCTCAAGAAGTATGTCCACCTCTGGTGTGGAGACCTCCAAGCGAGGAATGGGAATGTATTGGATGTACTGAATGAGGAGCGGGACGAAAACATTGATTGTATCGTTGATCAAGTCCTGGTTGGCCATGCTGTGTTGTGGCGATATGATGTTCCAGATTCGGAATGTGGACTTGATGAGTTTGGCGATGTCTTCATCGCGGGTGACGGATGCAAAGGTCTTCTGGGCTTGCTCGAAGAACAGATCAACGTCCTGGCGAAGCGAAGATTCGGTACCGACATCGCGAGATTTCTTGCGGAGCGCCTGGAACTTCTCGTCCGCGTGATCAAAGAAGTCAGGGTCTGTCAGCAATTTCTGCAGGGAATTGCCGACGTCCGTGAGCAGGTCTTCAAATTCGGGATCCTTTTTGGAGTGTTCGAGGATCTTGTGGAACGAGTCCTCTAGCTTCTTCCATTCTTCGTGATCTCCAAACGAGCTGATGAAGGTCCAGAAATTTCGGATCGCCTTGTCCATGGCTCGATTTGTGTCCACGTCCTCCTGCACAGTGTTCATAGCATCTTCAGCCATACGAGAATAGGCCATTGCATAATTCTGCAGAAGCTTAGCCAGCGTCGAGACCGACTCAGAGTAGTCTCGCTTCTGGCGAAGGTTCGTAACTGTCTTCTTCAAGCGAAACAGCAGGGACTCGCCCTCGTCGCCTTGCAGCTTCTCTGCGAGGCTCACATCTGCCCTCTTCGCCACCTTTGCCGCTCCGTTGCCAACGACTTGCGCGATTTCCGTGACCTCCTCCTGGAGCTCTTGTGCGGACGGTGCAGGGCCTTCGTCCGCACCCGGCTCTTTCAGCTTCTTCTGCTCATCTTGTGTGGGTTCAATCTTCTTCCCAGCCTTTCGCGCAACATTGGAGAGCGTGAAGGCGCTGTCCTTGAAGACTTCCCGACCAACAGTATTGAGATCTGAGAGGAAAATTCGGAAGTCGGTGTTCGTGAGGAGTAGCGACCCGACGGTCTGGAGGCTCTGATATGCTTTCTGAATGTCAGCCTAGAGCCATAAGGCGGGTTCGTGATATCAGACCTGCAGTCGCATCCGCCTTTGCCTTCGATTTGGTCGTACGACGTGCGATGTCTTCAATGTCTATGGATATTCTGGCCTTGGTAAGGTACCATACGAAGTCCTGGATCTGGTCCTCGCTGTTTTTATGCTGCAGAAGGTCGATGAATTGGTGAAGCCATTGCTTTGTGAACTTGACCAAGAGGCGGCCAGAATCGCTGAGTTCCGGATTGTCGGGGTTCAGAATGTCTGCAGAGAGCAAGCTGCGGAGGTTGATGACTGTTTGCTCATTTGATGGCATGAAGCCCATCGACAGGGCTCTCCACATCTGGTAAGAGTGGAGCTTCTGGTGAACCTCTCTCTGCAGGACGGTGTCATCCCGGTACTGGACTTGACGTTAGCCGACGCGTGCGATCTTTCAGAGTACTGTAGCTACCTGGGGGAGCAGCGGTTGCCGATCATCGTCGTTGCGGCCGAAGCCAAGACACGAAGACATGGTATAAGGAGAGGACTGTCTTCTGCAACAATGGCAAAGTTGGTCGTGTGCAAGAAGAGGAGCTTGGAGACTGGGGTTTGGGGTAGCAGGCAGCAATAGCATGCACAATGCACTACCGAATGCAGGTTTGTGTTGCGCAGCTAGCAGCTAGGTGTTCATGACGAACAGCGGAATCGTCGCCGCGGAAGATCGACTGCGCGGCGTGGTTTGACCTAACTCTAGATGGCCTAGGCAGGCACGACGTCATGGATCGCTCCAGGCCTCCCGCGCCCGCAGCTGTGGCTCGCATGCTCCGTTCCCCGCATTTCACATCTTGATGCTGCCAGCACGGGTCCATAGTAGGGCCGAATCTGCTGTTCTAATTACTACAGTACCACAGTGGTATGTCTGTACAGCCCAGACTCTGTCCTGTCTCGAATGGAAATCCGCGCAAGAGCTTTCGCACACGGGAAATCAAGTCACATCCCATAGCAACAATGAGGGTCAGACATTCATCACGCAAAAGTGCAGCACCGTCACTTCTGGTCGACAACACCGAAGCATCTCGACACGAGTCTTGATTGAAGTGGTCATAAAATTGGAAAGGGTATATAGCTGCGTTGCGGTTGGTGACAAAACATTATATCAAGATGAACTGGCAACGAAGCCCGATACTCAAGGCCGTTAGGGCATGCTCGATCCCTCCGATCCCACGCTCAAGGCTTGATTGCATGCACCCCACCATTGTACGCCGTGGTAGCAGGAACTTCATGATAGTAGTATGGCTGTCCGTTGGGGTGGCCATTGTTGCCATACTGCTGATGTTGTTTGACACCGGCATATGTGTCCAGGTGTCCCACTGGGTCTGCGACAACGGTCGATGTGTTCCAAGATGCATGCTTGGCGATGCAGATGATGAAGATGAAGCTCAAGGCTTGGCTAAAGCTGAGCAGGTCTACGAAGTGTGAATCTGAAGTCAGTAATAGTCTAACAAGCATATCACAAGTTTGAACTTACAGGTCAGCGTGGTAGATAGCTCAATAGAATAGTCGACATATCCAAGGCCGAAGGCCGCGAAAACGATGATTAATATGATCCAGAATAACATGGCAAGGAACAAAGCGATTACCCAGCCGATGAGGTCCTATACCATTGTTAGTCGATTCCCGGAAGAAGATTTCGGTGCAGCTCACCCCTGCAGGGCTCCTTCTCGATCGTAGTTGAACGATGGTCATGAGGGCCAGTGCTCCTGCGGCGAGGACGCTCAGAAGATATAGGGCATCCCATGCCATGCTGAAACGCTGGACGGCTAACATGAACTGAACGCGTGCGGCACGGGAGCTCCAGCTCGAGTTTAGGCCCTGCATGAAGGTCCAATTGTAATAGCTCCTCAAGCCAATCCTCACACAGGTGATGGCGCCCATGAACACGACGATCACCAGAAGCGCAATCTTCAGAATCTTTGAAACGTGGCCGAGCTGCTGACGGAGCATCATGTTGAGAGTGTATACCACCACGAATAGGAGGAGGATATAGCTCAGGTTGTAGAAGACGGTGGTGGCGATGTTCCAGGAGTAAACACTGTAAAAGTCCGTTTGACGGCACTGAAGGAGAACGCTGGCCACCACAGAGCACATCTGTCCACTTTGCATCGTCAGCGTTGCCGTTCTCGCCACTGTCTAGGATGCAGGACGACTCTTACAGGAGATAAAACAGGACCGCCGCTATGTATGGCAGAGACAGGAGCTTCTTGCCCAGCCCTGAAGTCCTCTTGCGGTACATGAACATAGCAATAGTGATGCCAATAAATACGGCCAGGAACAACACATCGCAGGCAAATGCGACCTGTTCAAGCGTGCTCGAGAAAGCACCGGGGCAACTGCTGGTGCTACCACTGCTGCTGCTGCCTCCGCGCCTAGGTGCCATGTTGAACGTCGATTGAGATTTTGGGATGTTGTTCGTGGAGTCGAGGTGCACTTTGCAAGGCTGCTAAAGCTTTGGCTGTGAGAACGCACAGAGAACGCAGCCTGATGTTATAGGGTTGAAATGAGCGCAAAGCCACGATCCTGAATGCGCAGTTATCCAGAGTCACATCCTATATTTGAGCACAGCCCTGTCAACCGCTGCAGCCCTTCATTTCTCCACCGAATCACAACAGAGTTGCAACTGGTCTAAACTTTTGCCAAGTTGATGGGGGCGCAGTTGGGACGCCTTGAATGGTCAGGGGACCGTCACACGGGCGGAGGGCTGAAGCGAGACTGAAGAGAACCATGGACCAGAGTCACACTTGTCTGCTTGAGGTGAGCGCGCTGTCAAAGCCACCATTGCGCCTAGGATCTACACGAGACGCTACCTTTATCAGTCTCGAATACGAGGAAAGCGACCGGTGAGCGAGGCTGTTGGCTGTCAGCGTCTCCATCCCGATGGAGTAAGGATTGTGCTTCAAATAGCGGAAGGTTTATGCTTGAAATTGTGTGAATTTTCAGGTCCGTGTGTAACATAGACATGCAGCCTTGCGCTTTTCTCGAGTGGCGGGAAATGTGGCTGGTGCTGTCTCCACTGCAAGATCGATGGGACCTGCGTCTTGGCTTCCACGATCCTGGTGCCGTGACAAGCGACATTCACGATCCACGGCCCTTTTCCACTTGCTTACCGGCTGGTTCGGAAACTAGAGTCGCGTGACTTGATACATCTCTGCTGCGTAGTCACAAAGTACTTCAACATGAGAAGCGCCTTGTGCGATACTTTGCAGACTTTGTTCCGCATTTGAGTGACCTACGTCACCGCCCGATCCACCTGTCTGCATCTTTTCATACCTCACGGGGCCGGGCTCCGCAGTGGACCTTGAGAATATGGCAGCACTACCAGAAAATCCGAAGGCCGACTTGACACCTTTGACCAAAGGCCAATCAAGGATGTCGCAAGCTTTTCAAGGTCTCTCCGGCAGCCGAGATACTTGGACGCCAGAACCTACATCAGATGCATCCGAGATCGACGACAGAAGCCGGTTGAAGCCGTTATCAAGAGGAAGTGCTACAGACGTCCGAAGCAGTAGTACGACAGCAATACCATCGGAAGGAAGCAGCATGGACATGGACGACGAGGTTGAACCCTCAAAAGAGCATGGAGACCGCCGCAAAAGCATACAAGTGGTGGTAGAGGAGAAGGGGAAGGAATCCAAGTACATTGTAACCACAGACGACCCAGACTTTCGAGAGGTAATGCGAGCTGGAATGCGACGCGAAGCCGATAGGCGCAGTGGCGATCTCAAGAAAAGTCATCCAGCGGACCTCGTCTTCAAGCGACAATACACAGCATTCGACAGACAGAATCCGGTCTCGCAATCGCCATTTCACGGATTTTTCACCCTTTTCTGGATATCAATGTTCCTCCTGCTGGGAAGAATCGCTGCAGGCAACTATAAAACTCAGGGCTCAATCTTCGGAGACGCAGAAATTCTGCACCTGATGGTAGATAGAGATCTATTCGTCATGCTTACAACGGACGTCTCAATGTGCGCAGCGACGAGCTTTGGCTTCTTCTTGCACAAGGCGATCGAGCACGACTATTTGACTTGGAACGGCTCGGGCTGGATCATACAGTCCCTCTGGCAGACATTTTTCACTTTGACTGTGATTTGGGTTACTTTTTGGCGAGAGTGGCCGTGGACGCACACTGTCTTTATCGTTCTCCACGTATTCGTGTTACTCATGAAGCAACACGCCTACTCGTTCTACAATGGCTATTGTAAGTGAAGAGACGCCCCCAAAGAATGGCAGCTAACAGGGACCAGTATCTCGAGTGTATAAGAGGCGCAATCTTCTCCAACACAAGCTCCAACAACTTGACGATATCGAAGCTAGACAGGACTCTTCAAGCGTTTCAAACGATACCGAAACAGCAGCAGCCACCGGTCGCGACAAACCAGCGTCTCACGAGCTTCCACAGCGACGTACCCATGGGCCCAGCTACTCTTCCAGCCTCTCCAGCGAGGCATCAGAAATCGCTCAAGCCATCGAGAAAGGGCAGCCACTAGATACCGAGCAATTCCAAGCCTTCCATCGCGTCCTCAACACCGAGATCACAATCCTGGACGAAGAACTCCGCGGCAAGTGCACGACCACAGACAACGTGTACCCGCGAAATCTCACCCTGTACAACTTCATAGAGTGGACGTGCCTGCCAACGCTCGTTTACGACCTCGAATACCCGCGCCAAGAACGCATCAATTGGTGGTACGTCGCCGAGAAATCCGCAGCCACACTCGGCGTCATCTGGGTCATGATCATCATCTCGCAAGCGTACCTCTACCCGATTGTCGTCGAGACCGTACGCCTCAAGGACGCGGGCATGTCGCTCGATGAGCGCTGGAAAGAGTTCCCGTGGGTCGTGAGCGACATGCTGTTTCCCATGTTGCTCGAGCAGCTGCTCTCGTGGTACGTCATCTGGGAGTGCCTGCTGAATGTCCTCGCGGAGGTTACGCGCTTTGCGGATCGCGGCTTTTATGGCCCATGGTGGAATAGTACGTCGTTTGACCAGTATGCGCGCGATTGGAATCGGCCTGTGCATAATTTCCTGCTGCGGCATGTGTATCACTCGTCGATATCGTTCTTCCGCTTGTCGAAGATGCAGGCTACTTTCTTCACATTTTTGCTCAGCGCGGTTGTGCATGAGGTTCTTATGTTTTGCTTGTTTAAGAAGGTTAGGGGGTACCTCTTTACGTTTCAACTGACGCAGCTTCCGCTTGCGGCGTTCATGAAGACGAAGATGATGCGAGGTCGATCTACGCTAGGAAACGTCATTTTCTGGTTTGGCCTCTTCATCGGGCCGAGTGTAATTACCAGTCTGTATCTGATTGTGTAGATAGAGTTTATGTATCACATCACTAAGACTAGACTTGAATTTGTATATCATTCCACTCTTCATGGCTGGAATTTACAACTTCGCCCGCTCCTCATCCCTGACCACCATCCCAAACCTCCCCGCCTTCTCCTTGTCCCTCAAAACCCTCCTCAAAATCTTCCCCGACGGACTCTTCGGAATCTCCCCAATGAACTCTACCTCCTTGATCCACTTGTACTTCACCTTCTTCTCTTTAACGTACGCGATAATCTCTCTGGCCACCGCCGCACTTTCCTCAACGCCCGGTTTCAAATTAATATACGCCTTGGGCACCTCGCCGCTCCAGTCGTCCTTGACGCTTAGCACAGCTACGTCTTCGACCTTAGGGTGCCCGAGGAGTAGGTCTTCGAGCTCCGCGGGCGCGACGCCGATGCCTTTTACTTTGATGAGTTCTTTGATGCGGTCCGTTATGTGGATCATGCCTTCGGCGTCAATGGCGCCGCGGTCTCCAGTGTGCAGGAAACCGTCGGAATCGAATGTTTCGCGGGTGGCTTTGTCGTTGTTGACTATATGTGAGATTAGTGTTTGTTGATGTGCAATTCGAATGTAGAAGTTACGTACGGTAGCCCATCACAACCTGGGGTCCACGTGCTAGGACTTCGCCATCTTCGCCTACATCGCCTTCCGTGCCGTCGTCCTTGATGATCTTAACTTCGGTAGATGCGACTATGGCACCGCCGCTGTGCGCATACTTGTAGTCGAACTTATCGGGCGGATGCGCAGTGATACAGGAGCAACTTTCGGTCATACCGTAGCCCTGCTTGAAGCCAGTCTGCGGAAATTTCTTCTGTAGTTGCTGGATGATCTCTTCAGATAAAGGTGCAGCGCCTGAAGAGAAGCGCGTAACATGACTAAGATCGTACTTGTCGACGATCGGATCGCGGACCAGTCTTATGAGAATGGGTGGAACGAGGAGTAGCTCTGAAAGCTTGTATTCCACGACGATGTCCAGCATTCCTTCCATTGAGTATTGCGGTAACATTACGACTTCTGCATTGCGAAGCACCGGCAAATGCATCTGGTGCACGAGACCTGTGATGTGGAAGAGTGGTAGTACGGCCATGACTTTCTTCTGCGCAGGTGGCGTAATCTGCACGATCTGAAGACACTGTGCAATGACGTTCTGATGACTGATCATCACAGCTTTGGGTAAGCCAGTGGTTCCTGACGAAAACGACAGGAAGCCGCAGACATCTTTGCTCTTCTTGCCAGGTGGGATCTTGAACGCAGTCGCTTGTCCGGACTCGCCGTATGATTCGCCCATACGGATGAGGTCACGAACAGTCGTATAACCAGGGAGCTCGCCTTCGAGGAGGAAGATGTTCGATTGCGGGAGTCCAGCTGCTTTCGCACTTGCAGCTGCAATCTCCATGCTTCCAGGTGTGGTCATCAGGAACTTCGCATCCGCCGTCTTGAGCGCAAACGTCATCTCCTCAGCGTTATATGCCGGACTGGCACCACTAATTTTTGCGCCCACACGGAGACCAGCAAACATTGCTACTGGATACCAAATTGTGTTCTGCGAGAAAAGCGAGACGGTATCACCAGTCTTGAGGCCATATTTCTTGACGAGGGCGGTGGATATGGAGGTTGAGTGTTTCTTGACTTCAGCCCAGTTGACTCTCTCTTTCGTCAAGGCATTTGTAAAGCCTGCCAGATCCTTTTCTGGATGCTTGTCGATGGGCGAATGTGATGAGTCGAACAGCCAATGCCAGGCGTCGAGCTCAGTGGGTACTACACACCGTCAGTTGCGGCTATTTGAAGGACTTGGAGAGGACGGACAATCAATTGGCGGCTGAAGCGACTTGAAGATGACCATCTTGGACTGTCTGGGTGAGGTCCAACTATACCTATGGTAGACTTAGGTTCTAGGGCTCAGAGTGTGGAATTCAAGGCGGGGGAGAAACAGAGACATCAAGTCCAAGCTCCACGAGGCCTTTGGCATCATCTTTCTAATGCGGGTCGTTCGTCGCCGCCGTCGAGTCAACCGTGCCGTGCGTGCAGCGGGGATAAGATGTGGAGGCGGGGTTGGAAGTAGTATCCGAGGCGTCTCGAACGGGTAAGGTCAACATGTATTGTGCATGACGTCTGGTCCATGGAGCAAGCAACAGAGCCTCAACTCGCGCTACCAATATCAGAGCAGCTCGATTCTTAAACATGGAAGAAGTCAAAATCACACTAATTGGCGCTGGCACAATCGGCCTTTCCTTCGCAGCATTCCACCTTGCAAATGATACACCCTGCCAACTCACCATCTACGACACGCGACCAAACCTCCACGGCTACATACTAGAACAACTCCCAAAATTATTCACCGACCAAGAAACACCGAGTGACATCGCAAAGATCCGACTCGCTACGTCATTCCAACATGCCGTTGCGGACGCACACATTATCCAAGAATCCGGCCCAGAGAATCTGCAAGTCAAGCAAGACCTGTGGAAAAACGTAGAGCAACATGCACCGAAAGACGCGTTATTGTGGAGTAGCACAAGCGGCATACCAGCCTCACAACAGGCGCAAAACATGCAAGATCCATCACGCTTGCTAGTCGTACATCCATACAATCCTCCACACATTATGCCTCTTCTCGAACTCGTGCCTTCACCGCAGACATCTGACTCAGTCATATCCCGCACCCAAGAATTCTGGCGCCAGAGAAGTAGAGTACCGATCCACATCAAGCGCGAAACAACGGGCTTTGTAGCGAATCGACTGGCTTTTGCCCTGCTGCGCGAAGCAATTCACCTCGTCGATCAAGGCGTTGTATCGGTTTCGGAGCTAGATCAGATCGTGGAGTCGAGTATGGGGCCGCGGTGGGCTGTTGCTGGGCCGTTCAAGAGCTATCATGCTGGCGGTGGACCTGCTGGTCTAGAGGGCTTCTTTCAGAATATTGGGGGCACGGTGCAGGCGTGTTGGGATGATGCGGGGAAGGTGAATGTAGGGGAAGGGTGGGAGGAAGAGGTGTTTAGGCAGGCGAAGGAGACTTATGGCGCCGTTGATATTGGAGAGAGGAATAGGGTCACGCGGAGGGTGCTTGAGGTGCTGAGGGAGGAGAAGGAGAGGAGTGGGAAGTAAGGAGTGAAGTTTTAATGGCAGTAGCAGAGATGGGACGTTCTGTCTCTTTCTGATCAGACTGATGCGCGGTAGACTTGAACTCTATGATCTTACACGAGCTCGCTTCTGTCGAGACAGTATCGTACAATTCGTCATTATTTGTACAGGGTATCGAAAGCACATGCTGGACAGAAGTCCCAAGGTTATACGCAAAACTCTCACTGCAACTAGTCGCCTCGATCAGACGAAGGTTTCTGTGATGATGGCTGCTCCACGAAGCGCTCATCACCCTTTGGCTTGGACTCTGCATGGAAGTGGGCGGATCTCGTCTGCGAGGAGGTGCCATCGTCGTAGAATTCTACATCGCCATCTGTGCTCAAAGAACCCTTCTTGACAAGATGGCCCTTTTCCCGCATGAGGTCTTCTATGGTGACAGATTTGTCAGAGAATACCTATTCATGTTAGATATGGCTTCAAACATACACCCACGTCACTCACCTTGAGATGGTCGCTGATCAAGTGCCTGTTCTTGCAGTCCGGGCACGAGATCAGAACGGTGCCGTGGTGGTATCCCTGCTTCGACAGGCGATGCGAGGAGCGTGTCTTGCAGACATTGCAGGTGAAGGTCAACTCGTAGGACGGGACCTGTTCGCGCTGGAGCCGCGAGTCGGGAGGGTTGGTGGAGGTGGTGGGAGGCACGGTCGACTCAAAGCGGACGGCGGACGGTAGACGCGTGCGTGACAGGATGCGTGACGGGCGGACGGCATGTGACGTTCGCGGCGTGTGGAAGAGTCGCTTTGCGCTCGCTGGAATGTGGTCTGCTGGGGAGGCTCTGCAGAGGCGCGGCGCCGATGTGCGTGCAAAAGCGCACAACGACGAGTAAGAGGGTGGCATAGCCATGATTATAGAGTTATAGGCACTATTGAATGTATTCAAGAGTGCTGGTGTCTTGGTAGTGTCGCGCGTGCGAGGTGAAGTTTGGTGCGGATAAAAGTCGTGTTCGGCGATGCCAGAGCTTTGGTGAGAGCCATGACGCTGTTCGCGGCGTAGAGGCAGCCCCACCACTCACTCTCGACCACCACTCTACGCCTGCGCCTGAGCTCCCCATTATCACGCCGCAGACCATTCCCTCGCCACCACCGCCTGCTTGCTGCATAGCTGTGTGCCAGTCTACCCTACTCACTCACTCTATACAGGCCACAGTCAAGCCTCCTCGCCGCACACCTCCGCTCTTGCCGCACAGCTGAACCGCCTGGAGCTTGAGTGAAGGAGACAGCAGGTGAAGATGATCGCAGGAAGGGGCCGGCAGCGCATACGTCCGCCGCGCAGGGTGGGTACTAGCATTCACCTTCACATCATCCCCCACCCATTACCTACCCAAACATCCATACTATACTGTCACATTCTTTCCGCAACACGCGCCTCCGCCCTCAACACCACTATCGCTACATTGCTACGACTAACCATGCCGGTACAGGGCCTGCACGGCGACGAGCTCGACTTCGACAACACGTGGGCCATCATCGAGGCCGCTTTCCGCGAGATACACACTAAGAATGCGTCCAAGCTCTCGTACGAGGAGCTCTACCGCAATGCCTACCGCATCGTGCTTAAGAAGAAAGGCGAGCAGCTCTACGACAAGGTCCACGAATTCGAGCGCCACTGGCTAGCTAGCGTGGTGCGCGTATGCATACAACGGGAATTCACACCGAACCTGCTCGCAGAGGCTCAGGGCGCGGGCTTGACCAGCCCAAATGAGCGACGTGCAGCCGGCGAGAAGTTCCTCACTGGTCTTAGGCACGTGTGGTACGATCACCGGGTCTGCATGAGCATGTTGGCAGATGTTCTCATGTACATGGTAAGTTCTCCGCTGCCCAGCATCAGCACCCTACAACCTGCAGCAACCAGGCATGACTAACACGGACTGATTCCAGGATCGCGTATATTGTGCGGATCACAGGCGCATGCCCATCTACGATGCTGCCATGATCCTTTTCCGCGACGAAGTTCTAAATTCCCCCGTCTCCGCATCCGACGACCGCGCCGTCCTTGAACTCCTGAATCACGTTCTTCTCGACCACATCCAGATGGAGCGCGACGGCGACGTCATCAATAAGCTGCTGATCAAGTCGTGCGTGTGGATGCTGGAGGGCCTCCACGAGGGCGAGAGCGAGGGTGAAGAGCACCGGCTATACAATGTCTCGTTCGAGAAGGACTATCTTAACACAAGCAGGCTTTTCTACCGGGCGGAGTCAGAGCTTCTTTTGCGAGACTCTGATGCCGGCGCATACTGCAAGCACGCACGGCGGAGGATATACGAGGAGGACGAGCGCTGCAAGCAGATGCTTCTCGAGGGCACTGGACCCAAGATCCGGCAGGTCGTGGAAGATGAGCTGATCAAGAACCGGATCCACGAGCTCGTTGAGATGGAGAGCGGCGTGCGATTCATGGTGGACAACGACAGGATCGAAGAGCTGAACCTCGTATACGACCTCAACGAGCGCGTGGACGACATGAAGTTGGAGATCACACGGGCCATCCAGAAGCGCATTGTCGACATGGGTGCAGACATCAACAACGATGCAGTTGCAGCATCACAGGCCACAGCACCAGCCGTGCCAGCCGATCCTGCGGAGAAGGGCAAGGGTGCGGCGCAAGAAAAGTCGCTGAACCAACAGACCGTGGCAGCCATCAAGTGGGTCGAGGACGTTCTTGCGCTCAAGGACAAGTTCGACAAGATTTGGAGGGAAGCCTTTGCCAGCAACCATCTGCTACAAGCAGCCATTACGAGGAGCTTTGGCGACTTCATCAACGCATCTACGTTCCCACGATCCTCCGAGTACATCTCGCTCTTCATCGACGAGAACATGAAGAAGGGCATCAAGGGTAAGACCGAGATGGAAATCGACATCGTGTTGGAGAAGGCCATTGTGCTTCTTCGCTATGTTCAGGACAAGGACTTGTTCGAGCGGTACTACAAGAAGCATCTTTGCCGCCGACTCCTCATGAACAAGTCTATCAGCAACGAAGTGGAGAAGCAGATGATCTCGAAGATGAAGATCGAGCTCGGTAATAACTTCACGCTGAAGTTGGAGGCCATGTTCAAGGACATGACGATATCCGAAGATCTCACGGCTGGTTTCAAGAAGCACGTGGAGGGTCTCGGCGAGAAGGAGCCAAAGCGCATCGAGCTTGCGATCAACGTCTTGACTAGTATGACATGGCCACTCGAATCGATGGGCGGCACTGCCTCAGAGGAGGAGGGGGCCCGACCGCGTTGCAACTTCCCCCTTGCGGTTGACAAGATCAAGCGCGGCTTCGAAAAATTCTACAGCCAAAAGCACTCTGGCCGACAGCTCACTTGGCTCGCCAACATGGGATCGGCGGATATCAAGGCAGTGTTCCCCAAAGTCGCGCAGAAGGATGGATCGTTCAAGGAGCGACGACACGACCTTAATGTGTCAACCTACGGCATGGTCATCCTCCTCCTGTTCAATGAGCTGCCCGCGGATAAGCATCTTACCTTTGAGGAGATTCAGGCCCAGACCAATATTCCACGTAGCGATCTCATCCGGAACCTGCAATCACTCGCTGTAGCGCCAAAGACTCGCATACTGATCAAAGAGCCGATGTCGAAGGACGTCAAGCCCACAGATCGGTTCTCGTTCAACGAAGGCTTCAGCGGCAAGTTCGTCAAGATCAAGGTCGGTGTTATCAGCGGCGGCAACAAGGTCGAGAGCGATCGAGAGCGGCGCGAGACTGAGCAGAAGAACGATGCCTCGCGAGGTTTCTGCATCGAAGCGGCCGTGGTGCGGATCATGAAGTACGTGTTCTTTTCCCCCTCTTACCGCAACCATTGCTAACCAGCACACAGGCAACGCAAGGAGCTCTCGCATCAACAGCTCGTCTCCGAGACGCTCAGCCAACTCGCTAATCAATTCAAGCCAGAAGTCAACATGATCAAGAAGCGCATCGAATCGCTCATCGAGCGCGAATATCTCGAGCGAATCGAAGGCGCAAAGGTGGATTCGTATCGGTACCTGGCGTAAAAGCACGTCCTGTGCACATTGCATTTGTTCTGGCGCATGGGCGCAAATATACCTCTCTCATTTGGACGGATTACCACAGCGCATGCATAGCATCGGCGTCACGTAGCATCGGGTAGGCGTGCTAAACGGCGTTCTTGGAAGGTGAGGTCATTCAGTAGATCTTGTGCGGTGGGCAGCAATTGAGGCGTATACCCGCGCATCTGCGCATCTTGGAGGGAATTAATATGAAGTGAATTTCACTCCATACTTTTGATGTAAGGGTGACCCTATTACTGCGTGCCGTGAACGACGATTGACAGGTGCGCGACATGCTACCCTCGTTGTTTCGAAACATGTCGTAGTTCGCAAGTGGATGTAGTGTGTGTATAGATGTGAAACGAACGGTCGTTCATGAGCGATGTTAACTTGAACGTCATGTCGCAAAGCACACGACCATCGGAAGTCGTGATCGTTAATTGCCGTGCTGTTACAATGTCCGCGTCCAAAATACCAAACCACGCGCCGAATCGTTTATGCAAGGTCGTACCTGCAAAGATAGAAATCATCCTATCGATATCTAGCCTTAAAGTACTATCGATAGGGGGGGCCGTTGCCCACACAAGCGACTGGCATTTTAGATAATCGCAGGCGAACGATGGAGCGTGAGGTGGAGAGATTGGTGGGGGAGAATGTTCGAGAGCGCAAATCTGGGATGGAGAGAGGGAAGACGAGGTGGAGGTGATGACGTGGACGTGGTGAGCTGAACAGACAATCTCGAGAACTCGCGGCTTCGCTTCGGCCCCGTTTTCTGTGGTCGATGCCACGGATTCTCCACGTGGAGACACGAGGAATTGTAGCGAGATAATATGACTACGAGCAATCTTGGGGCTGAATCGGTGTTACAATCATTACTGCACTCGACTTGTTTTCGAGCCGACTGCATCATCGCTCTGCAGTGCGACAACCGCCAATTGCGTCGTCGTCAGCTCCGTTCCGGTCGCTGTGCCTCTTCCTGCTCGGCGCTGCATCAAG
>Ga0265797_10001226_pt1 | contig 45579 bp, 36 predicted proteins | sample P2T30metagenome_FD_192433 | JGI IMG/M metagenome (GOLD analysis project Ga0265797, IMG submission 192433) | Plant litter microbial communities from East Loma Ridge, Irvine, California - P2 T30 | ecosystem: Environmental > Terrestrial > Plant litter > Unclassified | place: USA: California...
AAAAACCAGCTGGTCCGACGACAAAAAGAGCATCTCAACATGCCGGAGCGGCTTTGCCGCCAAAAACTGGGGGCGAACTGAAAATCGTCAATTGATCAGCGCTTCCCTAGTGATCATGTCGAGGGAAAGCTTCTGCTGATGTCTGAAGGCTCGCTTGGGCTGTCGTATGGCGTACAGGCGGTCCTTGGAGGTCGCGGGTGGGCCTCCCTGGATGTCGGGGATGGTGGTCATAGGGGATCGTGATGGAGGGACGAATTGGAAAAAACACTTGGACAGATCAGCAGACACTGACGCTGACCCTAGAAAGAAAGTGATCCCCCACGCCATCCCTGGAGGGGGTATGGGAGGTGAGGAGCCGATACGGTTGCTTACGAAGGCAGTTGATTACAAAATCGTTGGGCGGCGCTGTGTGACGACACCCGGTTGATAGAGAATTTCCGAGATGGCATGGGGGATGCCTGGGTACGCGATGAGGACGACATGGTCTTGGAGACACACAGCCTGATCATGTACTTGACTGGGTACCTATTGGGTAACCCAAGACCCCAAGTGGAGAGGTTAGTCTTAGGTGTACCTTGGGATGACAATAGGTTTAGTCTTAGGATTGTTTTTAAGATATTTTCTTACTTGATAAACAATGAAGAATTACCTGATCAGTAAACTCGACAGAGCATCTTCCGAACACCAGAAGGGAATCCTAAGTTTCCCCCTACCCCCCAGGAATCTGGTCAGTAGGTGGATTTGAGGTACTACGATCACACGCCCCCCTAGCGGCGATCTCCTCGGAGTGAAGAGTGAATCGCCATGACTTTCGTAGACACTCGCGAGCTGCAGATAAAGCCCAGCCAGATGTTGGTCACCCCCGTGTTGGTGTATGCTCCCGCCACTCGACCCAACACACGAAAGACCCACATGAAACGACTGCTTTCCTACTCTGTTCTCGGTCTGGCGCTCACGCTGACGATCGCCGGCTGCGACCGCGCCAAGAATCCGCAACCGGCGCGCGCCGACGCCACCGCCAATGTCGTGGCCTTCCAGAAGATCGATACGGTCGCCGGTACCGGCAAGGAAGCCATCGCCGGTTCGAGCGCCATGGTTCACTACACCGGCTGGTTGTTCGACCCGACCGCGCCGTCGCAGCACGGCGCCAAGTTCGATTCGTCGGTTGGCGGTTCGCCGTTCACCTTCAAGGTCGGCGGTGGCCAGGTCATCAAAGGATGGGATGAGGGTGTGCAGGGTATGAAGGTTGGCGGCAAGCGTACCCTGATCCTGCCTCCTGAGATGGGTTACGGCGCCGGCGGCGCGGGTCCGATCCCGCCAAATGCCAATCTGATTTTCGACGTCGAGTTGCTCGACGTGCGTTAAGCGCATCTGCTTCGCGTGCGGCTTCCTTAACAGAAGTCGCGCGAAGCAGCACATTATCAGCGCCGCAGATGGCGAAGCCGCCTGGTCAAAACCGGGTCGTTGACGCCATCGCGCGAGTAGAAATCAAGCAACGTGTCGTATTGACGACATTGCAATCTGATTACTGTTTAGTTATTGAAAATAGGTAGTTGGATTCTGATAGAATATTTCCAGTAGTTACTTTAGTGCTGTGCCTCAACACACCGCCAAACTACTCAGCTCGACAGAAAGTGCGTCGTCGATCTGTCGTCGGCCCAGAAAACTGCCGACAGTTTTACACCCACTTTCTCTCTTATCTGGAGCTTGCGCCCTATGCGTATCAAGTCTGTCCTGCTGTGCCTGTCCGCTGCCGCCGCCTTTGGCAGCAGCTTCGCCAACGCCACCCCGATCCTGGTTAATGGTAACTTTGAGTCGACCACCAACGGCGGCAACAAGCAGTTGTCGTCGCACGTCACCAACCAGGCCAACCGCACCACGCTGACCGGCTGGACCAGCAGTAATGGCAACGATGGCGGCTACAACTTCGTGCTCGACAGCAGCATTGCGAATACCTGGGACTCGGCGATCTGGCTGCGCGGTAACAACAACGGCTACAGCGCCTCGCCGGGCGGCGGCAATATCTTCGCTTCCGACGCCCTGTACTGGCCGGGTGTGCTGTCGCAAACCGTGACCGGTCTGACCATCGGCAAGGCCTACACGCTGACCTTCGACTACGCGATGGCCCAGCAAGCCGGCTTCCGCGGCACCAACAAGGATAACTTCTGGCAAGTCGGCTTCGGCAGCGGTAGCCAGAACAGCGAGCTGCTGAGCCTGACAGATGGCGGCTTCAGCGGCTGGAAGACCGCATCCATGAACTTCACCGCTTCGAATGTCAGCGAAGTGCTGTCGTTCCTGGCCAAGGGCACCGCACCGGGCGCGCCGCCGTTCATGCTGCTCGACGACGTCTCGCTGGCGGCCGCGGTGCCGGAACCTGCAACCTGGACCATGCTGCTCGGCGGCCTCGGCCTGCTGGCCTTCCTGGCGCGTCGCCGCTACGCTGCGCAAGCGTAAAGCCTGACTCGAACAGACTGAGCGCCACGGGCTGGCGTTCGGTCGACGCAGCCGCGCGCTGCCACTGACCACTGCACCCTTCATGCACGTCTCCCTCATCGACTTCGCCACCACCGCATTGCGCCTGTGCATCTGGCTGGTGCTGCTGACGGCCCTGTTCGTCCCTCTCGAGCGCTGGTTCGGCGTGCGCCATGCGGCGCCGAATGGCGAACTGCGCCACAACCTCGGCTATTACTTCATCAGTAGTCTGGTGCCGATCGTGCTGCTCACGATCCCGATGGCATTGTTGGCCACGCTGGCCCAGCACGTCGTGCCGTCGAGCCTGATCGCGACGATTGCCGGATTGCCGCTGGCCGTGCGCATTGGATTGGCTTTCCTGGTTGCCGAGACCGGCTTCTACTGGGGCCACCGCCTGAGTCATGAAATGCCGTGGCTGTGGCGCTTTCACTCGCTGCACCACAGCACCGAGCGCATGCATTTCCTGGCCAACACGCGCAGTCACCCGGTCGATATGGTCGTCACCCGCCTGTTCGGCCTGGTGCCGCTGTACTTGCTGGGGCTGGCGAGCCCGAGCGTGGCGGGCAGCGGGGCGCCGGCGGCGCTGCTGGTGCTGGGCACCCTTTGGGGCTTCTTCATCCACGCCAACCTGCGCTGGCGCCTGGGGCCGCTCGAATGGCTGGTCACCACACCCGCCTTCCATCACTGGCATCACAGCCGCAACGACCACATCGACCGCAACTATGCGTCGACCCTGCCGTTCCTGGACCGGCTGTTTGGCAGCCACTATCTGCCGAAACATTGGCCGGCTGACTTGGGCACCGATACGCCACACCCCGGCACATTGGCCGGGCAACTGCTCGACCCGCTGCTGCCGCGCCGGAAAGCCGCAGCGACGCAGCAATGACCGCCCGCCACGCAGCCAATCCGCAATGAGGGTACCTGAACGGTAGGCAAGGGTAGTGCGCGAGTGGTCACTTACTCTCCAGTTATCGACGGCTGGACGGCCCGACTTTTTGTCGACGCCAGTGTGCGATGTCGTACAATGACCCTTCTTTAACTACCAAACTCACCTAATGGAAGTGCTTTTAGACCCAAATATATGGGTCGGCCTGCTTACTCTGGTCGTGCTCGAGATCGTCCTCGGCATCGACAATCTGATCTTCATCGCCATCCTGGCGGACAAACTCCCCCCACATCAGCGCGAAAAAGCCCGAGTCGTCGGCTTGTCGCTCGCCATGGTCATGCGCCTTGGCCTGCTCTCGGTGATTTCGTGGATGGTCACGCTGACCCAGCCCCTGTTCACGATTGCAAGCTGGCCATTTTCTGGCCGCGATCTGATTCTGCTGTTCGGTGGTGTATTCCTGCTGTTCAAGGCCACGATCGAGTTGCACGAACGCGTCGAAGGCAAGCTCGAAGTGCAGACCGGCAAGCGCGAATACGCCAGTTTCGCCGCCGTGGTGGCGCAGATCATCGTGCTCGACGCCGTGTTCTCGCTCGACGCCGTGATCACCGCGGTTGGCATGGTCGAGCATCTGTGGGTCATGATGGCCGCCGTCGTCATCTCGATGAGCGTGATGCTGTTCGCCTCCAAGCCGCTGACGCGCTTTGTCAACGCGCATCCGACGGTGGTGGTGCTGTGTCTGAGCTTCCTGCTGATGATCGGCCTGAGCCTGATCGCCGAAGGCCTCGGCTTCCATATCCCGAAGGGCTATATCTACGCCGCAATCGGCTTCTCGGTCGTGATCGAGGCACTGAATCAACTGGCGCGCCGTAACTTCGTGAAGAAGGAAGCGCATCTGCCGCTGCGGGACCGCACCGCCGATGCCGTGCTGCGCCTGTTGGGCAGCAAGCCGCGCCTCGAGCACAACGATGAAGTCGAAGCCGTTACCGCAACGACCGAAGAGCCGACCTTCGAAGCTGAAGAGCGGCACATGGTCAGCGGCGTGCTGAGCCTGTCGCAGCGCTCGGTGCGCTCGATCATGACCACCCGTTCGGACATTTCCTGGATCAATATCGAGGACGGTTCCGAGCTGATCCGGTCGCAATTGCTGGCCACGCCGCACGGCTTCTTCCCGGTCTGCCGGGGCGAGCTGGATGAGGTGATCGGCATGGCGCGCGCCAAGGACCTGATCGCCGACCTGACCCAGCTCGGCGCGATCGATCCGGCCCACATCCGTGCGCCGATCATCATGCCCGAAGGCAGTGGCGTGTTGCGCGTGATGGAGCGCCTGAAACGCTCGCACGGCCAGCTGGTGCTGATCGCCGATGAGTACGGCACGCTGCAGGGCCTGGTGACGCCGATCGATATCCTGGAAGCGATTGCCGGTGAATTCCCGGACGAAGACGAGCAACCGGTGCTGCAGGAAGAAGGCCCGGGCCGCTGGCGGGTGGACGGCACGGCCGACCTGCATTACCTTGAGCAAGTGCTTGAAGTGACTGATCTGGTCAGCGAGAACGACGATTACACCTCGCTCGCCGGCCTCATGCTCGAACGTTTCGGTTCGCTGCCGAGCGTCGGTGAAGCGGTCGAGATCCAGGGCTTGCGCTTCGAAGTGGCGCGGGTGCTGGAGCGTCGTATTGCGAGCGTGCTCATCACGCGGCTTGAAGAAGACCTCGACGCGCCGCCGGCCAGGGAGTAGACCGACAAAGCCGGCGCCGCACATCAACGTTTTGATCTGAAAGGACATGCATGAAACACCTTTCTCGCGGTGAGCGGCTGCCCCTGGCGGCCGATGCGCCCGGCGGCGCCTTGCAAGCCGGGCTATCGGCCCAGGGCCTTGCTCTCGACTTCGCCTGCTTTGCGCTCGACGCCAACGGCAAGCTGGCCGACGAGCGCTACATGACCTTCTTCAACCAACCCGTCACGCCCTGCGGCGCGGTGCGTGCCGGGCAGGTCGGTAGCGAGGGCGACGGTTTCCAGTTTCAGCTCGACCGCTTGCCGGGCTGGGTCGAGCGCGTCAGCATCGTGGCCAGTACCGATGGCGCCGCCACCATGTCGCAGTTGCAGTCGGGCAGTGTGCGCCTGCATGGCGCCGGAGGCGAGTTCGCCCAGTTCACCTTCCACGGACATGATTTTGCCGCCGAGCGCGCGCTGATGCTGGGCGACATCTACCGCAAGGATGGCGGCTGGCGCTTCATGGCCGTGGGGCAGGGCTTCAATGGCGGGCTCGACGCACTGGTGCGCCACTTCGGCGGCGCCGTCGCCGATGCGCCGCCTGCACCCATTGCGCCGGTCGCCCCGCCCACCGCCAGCATCAACCTGGAGAAGCGCGTCGAGCAAGCTGCGCCGCAGCTGGTCAGCCTGGTCAAGTCGGCCGGCGTCTCGCTGGACAAGGCCGGTCTGGGACAGCATCGGGCCAAGGTGTGCCTGGTGCTCGATATCTCGGGTTCGATGAGTAGCCTCTACAGCAAGGGACTGGTGCAGAAGTTTGCCGAGCGTATCCTGGCGCTGGGCTGCCGTTTCGACGACGACGGCGAGATCGACGTGTTCCTGTTCGGGCGCAACGTGCACCAGGGCGAGCCGATGAGCTTGTCGAACTTTGCCGACTACATCAAAACCATGATCAAGCGCCATCCGCTCGAGGGCGATACGCGCTATGGCGCGGCGATCGAAGCGGTGCGCCGGCATTATTTTCCGGATGGCGCTGGCGGCGAACGCAAGACGCCCTTTAAATCGGCGCTGCCGGTGTATGTCATGTTCGTCACTGATGGCTCGACGTCCGACAAGCCGCTCACCGAGCGTCAGATTCGCTGGTCCAGCCGCGAGCCGATCTTCTGGCAGTTCATGGGCATTGGCAAAGGCCGCAAATCGAAAAGCAAGGCGCTGGCCAATTTCGCCGACTCGGATTTCCCGTTCCTGGAAAAGCTCGATGAACTCGATGGGCGCCTGATCGACAACGCCGATTTCTTTTCCGTGGCTTCGCCTGACGAGCATTCCGACAGCGCCTTGTTCGATCTTTTGATGACCGAATATCCGCAGTGGGTAAAACTGGCCGGCCAGCATGGTCTGATTTGAAATAGCTGGCAAAAGGCCATTCTGCTTGCCAGTTAAAACCCCGCGTGAACACCTTATTCTGATTGCACTATTCAGGACGTTGAAACGTCCGGTCCGTTGCAAACCAGGGAGAATAACGTGTTCGAAGGATTCATTCAGCTCAGTTCCACCGGCCTCGCCTTGACCATGGCCGGGTCGTACATGATCACCGTCTGCGCCAGCGAACTGTATCTGCACCGCTCGCGCAGCCACCGGGCGATCACCTTCCACCCGATCCTGTGCCAGATGTTTCGCATGTGGATCTGGCTGACCACCTATGGCGTTACCGCCAGGACCTGGGTCGCGGTGCACCGCAAGCACCATGCCAAATGCGACACCGAAGAAGATCCGCACAGCCCGCGCATCCACGGGCTCTGGACCATCCTCTCGAAAGGCACGCTGCTGTACCGCAAGGCCGCGCGCAATGCCGACCTGGTCAAAGCCTACGGCGTCGGCATCCAGGAAGACTGGATGGACCAGCACCTGTACACCAAACACCGCTTCCATGGCGCGATTGTCTTCCTGGTCATCGAGATGGCGCTGTTCGGCGTGGCGGACGGCTTCTGGATCTGGCTGTTCCAGTTCTCGATATTGCCGTTCTGGGCCTCGGGCTTCATCAACGGCATCTTCCACGTGGTCGGCTACCGCAACTTCGACACCAAGGAAGACTCGCGCAACTTCCTCCCGATCGGGATCATCTTCGGCGGCGCCGAGCTGCATAACAACCACCACGCCAATCCTGCCTCGGCCAAGCTGTCGATGAAGTGGTGGGAGTTCGATTCGGGCTACCTGGTGATTCGACTGCTGGCGCTGGTGCGGCTGGTCAAAATCAACCGCATCGATCGCATGCCGGCGGCGGATCAGCCGCGTGTCCAGCGCCAGGTGGCGGGGGCCCCCGGGCGCTGAGGACGGTTGGCGCCGAGCTTCTTGCCCAGCCGGCGCCAGCCGATCACGATGCCGGTCACGCTCAGCAGCAGCCCGCCCAGGCTGAGCACGATCAACAGCGCATCCCACAAGGGCCGCCGTTCGAGTAGCGGTAGCCAGTCCCACGAATGCAGCATCGCGAACAGCCAGCGGCTGGTGCGCTTGCCGCGATCGAGCTGTCCCAGCACGGCGCCGGTGTGCGGATCGACGTGCACCCAGGTCGCATGCGGGTCATCGAACACGATGCGCAGCACCGGCAGCGGCTTGTCGGCGCCGCCCATCATCGTGTGCGCATCGCGCGCGTAATAATACAGATCGTAGTTGGTCAGGCGTTCGACGCGCGCCACCGGCGCCGCCACCAGGCCTGCGCTGGCGGCGCGGAGCGCGTCTTCATCCAGAACCAGCGGCTGCGCACTGGCGCCGTCGAGCACCCGCGGCGGCCCGCCGGCGCGCTGCGCCAGCACCCGCTCTGCGCCCAGCACGCGCACCCAGCGCAGCTCGCGTATGTCGCCGCCGGCCGCGCGCAGCAGCGCCGACGGGGTTGCTTGCGGCATCGCTTGCGACGGCGCCGACAGATCGAGCGGCCCGCCCTGCAGCGCCTCCATCTGCAACTTCGGCGCGCCGCTGTCGAATACGCGCCACGGGTTCATCGACATCAGGCCGCTGAAGATCCAGGTGATCGTCACCAGCGCGAACAGCAAACCGCTGATGTGATGCCAGCGCATCATCGCGCTCGGGTAGGGCGTGCGCGCGCCGCTGCGATATGGGCGCTTGAAACGCCAGCGCATGATGCCGACCACGGCGCCGCTCAGCGCCAGCGCGATGCCGACGATCGACGCCCAGTTGACGATGTCGGTCCAGTAGGGCTGGAACGCATTGCCGCGGAAGGGATACAGCCAGTGAATCCAGGCGCCGACGTAGTTCCACAGCTGCTCGGCGCGCGGCGCATCGCGCACCACTTCGCCGGTGCGGCTCGATACCCAGAGCAGGGTGCGCGCATCTTCGAGCATCTGCACCCGGTGCAGCGGCCGGTGCGCGTCCAGCCCGCGCGAATGGGTAAACGCGTCTTCGTCCACCATGCCCAGGTAGTGCAGCTTGATGTGCGGCCCTGCAAAGGCCGCCGCGCTGGCCAGCGCCTGTGCCTCGCTGACACCCTGCAGGCGGGCCCCGCTGGCGGCGTCGATCACGATCACGCCTTTGCTCTTCTTGGCCAGATAGACCGCGCGGCCGCCGCTGGCCGCGGCCAGCCGCAGTTCGTCGAGCGGCCCGGCGACGCCGGCCCTGGCCAGCGCCGCTCCCGGCGCCAGCAGGGCTGCATTCGCGTCCAGCCGTGGCAGATGCTGCAGGCGCTCGGCGTCGGTCAGCTTCGGATAGCCCACGTACATCATCACCACGCCCGACGCGAACCACATCGCGAACAGCACGCAGACCCCGATGCCGAGCCAGCGGTGGACCAAAAACAGCCAGCGCCTGAAATGCGTTTGCATGCGATGCTCCCTGTCAGAAGGTCAGGCGCAGCGCGGCGTCCAGGCTGCGCGGTGCGCCCAGATAGGCCATGCTGCTCGTCACATTGGCCGCGTACAGGCGGTCGGTGGCGTTGCGGATGCGCCCGACCAGCGACAGCGTGCGGCTGATCTGGTACTGCAAGCCCAGGTCGACGAAGGTGTAGTCTGGCCAGTACTGGGTATTGGCCGCATCGGCGTAGACCTTGCCCACGCGGCGCACGCCGATCTGCGCCTGCAGGGCCGGCGTGAACGCGTACGACAGCCACAGGTTGGCAACGTAAGGCGGCGTATTGGTGGGCGTCTTGCCGGCCAGCGAAACCCCGCCCTGGCGATAGTTTTCATACTCGGCGTCGACATAGGTCACGTTAGCCTGCAGCGACAGGCGCCGTGTCGCCTGCAGCCCGAGCGCCAGCTCGACGCCCTGCGACGACTGCTCGCCAACCAGGATCGTGAGCAGGCTGTTGTCCGGGTCTTGGGTCGCGATATTCTTGCGCGTGATCTGGTAGGCGGCCAGGGTGGCCGTGCCTTTTCCTTGCCAGAAATCGAGCTTGGCGCCCAGCTCGAATTGGCGGCCGGTGGTCAGTTCGCTGTTATTGCGCACGTCCGCGAACGAGGCGGTCGACAGCACGCCCGATGGCGGATCGGCGGCGGTCGCGTACACCGCGTACAGGTTCATGCCCGGCGCCGCATCCCACACCAGTCCCAGGCGGCCGGTGGTCGGCGAATAATCGCGCGCAAACGTGGCCGGGTTGGCGGCGCTCACCTCGCGCCGGTTGGTCAGGTCGAGTTCGATCCGTTCATGGCGCAGGGCCGTCACCAGGTTCAGCGCCGGCAGCAGGGCGGTGCGGTTCTCGAGGTACAGCGCGCTGGTGGTGACCTTGTTGTCGCGGTCGGGGCGAAAGCCCGGCCTCATGCCCGGCACGTCGAAGAAGCGCTCGGTCACGAAATCATACGGATCGACCGTGCTGACCGTGGCCGCGAGACTGTTCGGGAAACGGGTCTGCTTGTTGACGCTGACATCGAGCCCAAAGGCCCAGTCGCTGCGGCGCTCACCGATGCGGCTCTTATACGTGGCGTCGATGCGGTTGCCGACCAGGCGCTGGTCATGGCGCTGCAGCAGCGCGGCCGAGCGGATCACGGCGCTGTTGTCGGGCGTGAAGCGGTAGGTCTCGACGTTGCGGTAGTCGCGCAGGGCGTCGTACAGGTAGGCCGTGTTGGTCAAGGCCAGCGCAGCGCCGGCCTGCCACGTCGCGATCGAGCGCAGCCAGTGCACGCGCTGGTCGTACACGCCATCCTGGCTGTTGTAGTTCTTGGAGCGCGTGGCCTCGACAATCCCCAGCTTGCCCGCCACCGGGTTGCGCAGCGGCGTGCCCCAATACGGGCGGTCGACGTCTTCCTGCTGGAATTCGTAGGCCAGCGTGTGCGTGAACCCGTGACCGGCATCGGAACGCAGCGACGCCGCCAGCTGGGTCGAGCGGCTGTCGGTGCCGTCGGTCCAGCTGCCGCCATCGCGCCGGTTGACGTCGATGCGTGCATGCTGGCCGTCGCCCAGCTGCCGATTCAGGCCGAGCGACACTTCCTTCAGGTCGTCGGCGCCGAAGCGCAGCTGCGCTTCTGAAAACTCGCGCCGTTCGGCCAGTTTGGTGACGTAGTTGATCGAGCCGCCGACCGCGCCCGAGCCGAACAAAAAGCTCGACGGCCCACCGATCGCTTCCACCCGGTCGATGATCCAGCTGTCGATCGGGCGTGCGGCGATCGAATACTGGACGTTGATGCCGTTGAACAGCTGGCTGATCGAGCCGCTGCCAAAGCCGCGGTAACTCACGCCGATATTGCCCGGCGCGCTGTGGGCGGTCACGCCGGGGATGGCGCGCAGGATCTCTTGCGTGTCGGCTGCGCCGCGCACCTTGAACAGGGCGCGGTCGACGACGGTGACGCTGGCCGGCGTTTCGCGCACGGTCAGGCCGAGGCGGCTGCCGGTGTCGGTGACGCTGTCGAGCTTGAGCAAGGCGTCGGCGCGCAGTGCTTCGGCGCTGATTTCGACGGTGGGGATCGGGCTGCCATCGGTGCTCTGGGCGTGGGCTTGCCAGGCGCTCATGGCGCAGGCGATGGCAAGCGCCAGCCTGCACCGGATTGGGGTGGAACGTGTCTTCATGATGCTTCCTGTGTGCGCGGCGCTGGGCGCCGGCGATGGTCGAGGCGAACCCCGGCGCGTGTACGCTGCTGTTGGCAGGCGCAGGCAGCGCGGGAATCGTGCGCGAAATCAGGAAAGCGAAGACGGCGGCCCGCGCGACTGCGCGGGTGACCAGGCGAACTGCGGGCTCGGTGAATGGTAGAACAGGGAAGGGTAGGGATCGCGCTCCTGGCCCAGCATCAGCACTGGCGCAAGGTGCAGCGGTGGGGCCAGCGCGGCGTGGTGATGCGAGCAGCACAGATCGCAGTGCGACATGTCGGGCACGCCGGGCGCGGCCTTGCGCGCGGCCTTGTCGGCGCCGTCGTCGGCCAGCACCAGCACATGGCGGGTGCCGCTGGCGCTGCAGATCTCGGCCAGGTAGGCCAGGTCGGCACTTGCCGCGCCGTGCGGCAGGGCCTGCGCCATGGCATACGATGCCGCAGGCGCGATTAGGCCGAACAGGAACGTCATGAGGACGGTCCAGCCATAAAAGACGCGCGTTGTGCGGAGCTTGTGCATGACAAAATTATAGTCTTCGGCGTGGTGCAGCGCGCACGGGTGGTCAATTTGTCCATCTACGGTCGGCGCCCCGGCGAATGCAGGGCGGTCCGCATGCGCTTGAACCGATTGCTATAATCGAAGATTGCACCCGGTATCAACGCCGAATCATCCACGCTCAACGGACGCCAACCACACCATGCTGCGCACCCTTGTCATCTCCCCGAACTGGATCGGCGACGCCGTCATGGCGCAGCCGCTGCTGCGCCGGCTCAGGGAACGTCATCCCGAACGAGCGATCGACGTGGTGGCGCCGACCTGGGTGGCGCCGGTGTGGCGCGCGATGGCCGAAGTCGACGACGTCATCGAGTCGCCCTTCAAGCACGGTGCGCTGCAGTGGAAAGAGCGGCGCGCGTTCGCGCGGATGCTCAAGGCGCGCGGGTATGCCGATTCATACGTGCTGCCCAACACGCTCAAGTTCGCCCTGATCCCGTGGCTGGCCGGCATCCCGCGGCGGGTCGGCTACCGCGGCGAGATGCGCTACGGCCTGGTCAACGTGATGCACCACGACGACAAGGCCGCGCCGCGCCCGATGGCGCAGTTCTACCAGGCGCTGGCCGACGATCCGGTGCGCCAGCTGGCGCGTCCCGAACGCCTGCCGGAACCGGCGATGACGGTCAAGGATGGCCAAGTGCAGGCCGCGCTGGCGCGCCTGCAACTGCCCGATGGCGTGTTCGTCGCGTTTGCGCCCGGCGCCGAATTCGGTCCCGCCAAGCGCTGGCCGGCCGCCTACTTCGCCGAGCTGGCGCAGACCATCCTGGCCAAGCGCCCGGACGCGCAGATCCTGCTGCTCGGCTCTCCCAAAGACCGCGCCGTGTGCGACGAGATCACCGCCATCGTGCCGCAGGCGCACAACCTGGCCGGCGCCACATCGTTGGCCGAAGCGATCGCGCTGATCTCGCACTGCGCCGCCGTGGTCACCAACGATTCGGGCCTGATGCATATCGGCGCCGCGCTGGGGCGACCGGTGGTGGCGATCTACGGCCCCACCGACCCGCGCCACACGCCGCCGTTATCGAGCCTGGCGCAGATCCTGTGGCTGCACATCGAATGCTCGCCATGCCAGCAGCGCGAGTGTCCGCTGGGGCACCAGAACTGCATGAAGCAGATCCTGCCCGGCGCCGTGTGGCAGCCTTTGCAACCCATGCTGGCCGCCGCGTAAGGCGCGCGCCGGCCCAACGATTTTAAAGAGGACATCCCATGATTCTGGTTACAGGCGCAGCAGGCTTCATCGGCGCAAACCTGGTGCACGCGCTGTCGGCGCGCCAGCCGTTTTCCGTTTTCGCGGTCGACAATATGTCGCGCCCTGAAAAATTCCACAACATCGTCGACGCCGAGATCGCCGACTACGCCGACAAGGAAGATTTCCTGGTGCGCCTGAAGGCCGGCGAATTCGACAACAAGTTCACCGCCGTGCTGCACCAGGGCGCCTGTTCCAACACGATGGAGATGGACGGCCGCTACATGATGAAGAATAACTACGACTACACGGTCGCGTTGTTCGAGTTCTGCCAGCGCCAGGGCATTCCCTTCATCTACGCCTCGTCGGCCGCGGTGTATGGCGCCGGCACCACGTTCCGCGAAGAGCGTCCGCTCGAGCGTCCGCTGAACGTCTACGGTTACTCCAAGTTCTTGTTCGACCAGTACCTGCGCCGCTACTGGCAGACCAAGGGCAAGGACGCCGGCAGCCAGGTGGTCGGCCTGCGCTACTTCAATGTCTATGGTCCGCTCGAAGGACACAAGGGCACGATGGCGTCGGTGCCGTTCCACCAGTACAACCAGTTCCTGAAGGACGGCAAGGTGCGCCTGTTCGGCGCCAACGACGGCTACGAGGCCGGCGCCCAGATGCGCGACTTCATCTATATCGAAGACGTGGTCAAGGTTAATCTGTTCTTCCTGGATCACCCGGAGCAGCGCGGCATCTTCAACCTCGGCACCGGCCGCGCGCAGCCGTTCAACGACCTGGCGGTGGCCACCGCCAACGCCCTGGCCAACGAAGGCAAACCCGCGCTGTCGCTGCAGCAGATCCTCGACCAGGGCCTGCTCGAGTACCTGCCGTTCCCGGATAAACTCAAGGGCAAGTACCAGAGCTTCACGCAGGCCGACATCTCGGCGCTGCGCGCGGCCGGCTACGACGAGCCGTTCACCGACGTCGCGACCGGCGTGGCCAAGTACATGGACTGGCTGCGCGCGCAACCGGCGCGCTGATAAGTCCGAGGATCGATGCGCGGCGTTTCTTCGCCCGTATACAAACCGTATACAACGCGGCCCGATCTTTATACCCGCTTTTTACGCCTGAATCGCTAACCTGCTCGTGCTCCATGCGGCGTCCCTCGCGCCGCGTGGCTTCAATAACAACCACGAGCAGGGAACCATGAAAGCACCGATTCAAGCACGCCTGGCCATCCTGGCCGTCGCCATCGCCACTGCCAACGTCGCACAAGCCCAGAGCGCCGACCAGGCACTGGCCAGCGCACCCGCCGCGGCATCGGCATCGACATCGACATTGAGCTGGAACGCCAGCGCGATTTCTGACTACCGCTATCGCGGCATTTCGCAGACCCGCCTGCAGCCTGCCTTGCAGGGCGGCGCCGATTACGTCGATGCGTCCGGCTGGTATGTCGGCGCCTGGGGCTCGACCATCAAGTTCGCCAGGGACGCCGGCGGCGACGGCGACGTCGAGATCGATGTCTACGGCGGCAAGCGCGGCGAACTCTCGCCCGGCCTGTCGTACGACGTCGGCGTGCTGCGCTACTTTTACCCGGACAACAAGCTCGGTCAGGTGCCCGGCTTCGTCAGCGCCCACACCACCGAAGTCTACGCGCAGCTGGGTTACGGCCCGGGTTACGTCAAGTATTCGCACGCCACCACCAACCTGTTCGGCTTCGTCGACAGCGACAACAGCGGCTACCTCGACATCGGCGCCAACATCGACGCCGGCAACGGCTTGAGCGTGCAGCTGCATGCCGGCCACCAGAAGGTCGAGAACAACGCCGTGGCCGACTACACCGACTGGAAGATCGGCGTCAGCCGCCAGTTCGAGATCGCCACCGTGGCGCTGGCCTATGTCGGCACGAATGCCAGCAAGAGCGCGTATGCCTCGCCCCGCAATGGCAAGTTCACCGGCCGCGATGCGCTGGTGCTGAGCGTCAGCCGCAGCTTCTGATTCGTCGCTTTTACGCCCGCGCCTGCAGCGGGCGCGGATCTCGTTTTTACATCCTGTTTACGCGGCGTCGCGCGCTTTTTATCCCATCTTTAGGGCGATGCCGCTACGCTCGAATTCACAACAACAACGCTGAAAGCGAATGTCCATGGACTTCATTTTTATCGGCGCGCTCCTCGTGTTCTTCCTGCTGACCTGGCTGCTGGTCATGGGTTGCACACGCCTCGGAGGCAAGCCATGAACCTCTCTTATGTCGTCGGCGGCATCGTCGCCGCCGCGCTCCTGGTCTACCTGCTGGTAGCGCTGTTCAAGCCAGAGGACCTGTAATGACCCACTTCCTTCTTTTGCTGGCGGCCTTCCTGGTCGTTCTTCTGGCGTTGGCCTGGCCGCTCGGCGCGCTGCTGGCGCGCATTGGCAGCACGCCCGCCAACAGCACCAATCCTGGCATCGGCCCGCGCCTCGAACGCGGCCTGCTGCGCCTGGCCGGCCCGGCCGCCACCAGCGATCAAGGCTGGAAAGCCTATGCCACTGCGCTGATCGCATTCAATGCGGTCGGCGCCTTGTTCGTCTATGCCCTGCAACGCCTGCAGGCGTCGCTTCCGCTCAATCCCGAGGGCATGGCCAACGTCAGCCCTGATTCGAGCTTCAATACCGCCATCAGCTTTGTCACCAACACCAACTGGCAGGGCTACGGCGGCGAGCAGACCATGAGCATCCTGACCCAGATGCTGGGCCTGGCCTGCCAGAACTTCTTCTCGGCCGCCACCGGCATCGCCGTGGTGTTCGCGCTGATCCGCGGCTTTGCCGCCAGGTCTAGCAGCTCGATCGGCAACTTCTGGACCGACGTCACGCGCTCGACCCTGTACGTGCTGCTGCCGTTGTCGGTGCTGCTGGCCGTGTTCCTGTCGGCGCAAGGCGTGGTGCAGAACTTCTCGAACCACGTCGATGCCACGCTGATCGAACCGATCACCTACACCATGCCCGCCACCGACGCTGCGCCGGCGCTCGAAGCCCGCGCCGAGACCCAGACCATTCCAATGGGGCCGGTCGCTTCGCAGGAAGCGATCAAGATGCTGGGCACCAACGGCGGCGGCTACTTCAACGCCAACTCGGCGCACCCGTTCGAGAACCCGAATGCGTGGACCAACTTTGCCGAGATGCTGGCCATCTTCCTGATCCCGGCCGCGCTGTGCTTCGCGTTCGGACGCATGGTGGGCGACATCCGCCAGGGCTGGGCGGTGCTGGCGACGATGACGCTGCTGTTCGTGATTGCGGCAATTGCCGCCTACGCCGCCGAGCAGCAGGCCAATCCGCTGCTGACGCCACTGGGGGTCGATGCGGTTGCCAGCCATCTGCAATCGGGCGGCAATATGGAAGGCAAGGAAACCCGCTTCGGCATCGCCGCATCGAGCCTGTTCGCGGCGATCACCACGGCCGCGTCGTGCGGCGCGGTCAACGCCATGCATGATTCGTTCATGCCGCTGGGCGGTATGGTGCCGATGATCCTGATGCAGTTCGGCGAAGTGATCTTTGGCGGCGTCGGCTCGGGCCTGTACGGCATGCTGGTGTTCGCGATCCTGGCGGTGTTCATCGCCGGCCTGATGATCGGCCGCACGCCGGAATACCTGGGCAAGAAGATCCAGGCCTTCGAGATGAAGATGGTGGCGCTGGTGATCTTGGCAACGCCATGCCTGGTGTTGTTCGGCACCGCGCTGGCGGTGTCCTCGGCCGGTGGCGCGGCCGGCGTGGCCAATCCCGGCGCGCACGGTTTCTCCGAGATCCTGTATGGCCTGACGTCGGCCGCCAACAACAACGGCAGCGCCTTTGCGGGTCTCTCGGCCAACACCCCGTTCTACAACTCGCTGCTCGGCCTGGCCATGTGGTTCGGCCGCTTCGCCGTGATCGTGCCGGTACTGGCGATCGCCGGTTCGCTGGCGTCGCGCCAGCGCCTTCCCGTTACGTCCGGCACCTTGCCGACGCACGGCCTGATGTTCGTCGGCATGCTGGCCGCCGTCGTCGTGCTGGTCGGTGTGCTCAACTACGTCCCGGCCCTGGCCCTTGGGCCCGTGGTCGAACACCTCCAGCTGTTCGGAGAATAAAAAATGGATCAATCGATACCGCAAGTCCAAACCCCGGCACAGGACCAGAGCGATCGCCGCTCGTTGACCCTGTTCGATTCGAGCCTGCTTGGCCCGGCCATCGTCGACGCCCTGCGCAAGCTGAACCCGCGCACCCAGCTGCGCAGCCCGGTCATGTTCGTGGTCTATATCGGCAGCATCCTGACCTCGCTGCTGTACATCCAGGCCTTGATGGGCGAGGCCGAAGCGCCGGCCGGCTTCATCCTTGCCACTGCCGTCTGGCTCTGGTTCACGGTGCTGTTCGCGAACTTTGCCGAAGCGCTGGCCGAAGGCCGCAGCAAGGCGCAGGCGGCGTCGCTGCGCAACCTGCGCCAGACCGTGATGGCCAAGAAACTCGACGCGCCGGGCCATGGCGCGGCCTGGCATCACTGCGCCTCGGGCGACCTGCGCAAGGGCATGTTCTACCTGGTCGAAGCCGGCGACACGATTCCGGTCGACGGTGAAGTGATCGACGGCGTGGCCTCGGTCGACGAAAGCGCCATCACCGGCGAATCTGCGCCCGTGATCCGCGAGTCGGGCGGCGACTTCTGCGCCGTCACCGGCGGCACCCGGATCCTGTCCGACTGGCTGGTGGTCAAGGTCAGCGCCAATCCGGGCGAGACCTTCCTCGACCGCATGATCGGCATGGTCGAAGGCGCGTCGCGCAAGAAGACCCCGAACGAGATCGCACTGACCATCCTGCTGGTGGCGCTGACGATCGTGTTCCTGGTGGTGACGGTGACGCTGCTGCCGTTCTCGCTGTTCGCGGTGCAGGCGGCCGGCAGTGGCCAGCCGGTGTCGCTCACCGCGCTGGTGGCGCTTCTGGTGTGCCTGATTCCGACCACCATCGGCGGCCTGCTGTCGGCCATCGGCGTGGCCGGCATGAGCCGCATGATGAGCGCCAACGTCATCGCCACCTCGGGCCGCGCGGTGGAAGCGGCCGGCGACGTCGACGTGCTGCTGCTCGACAAGACCGGCACCATCACCTTCGGCAATCGCCAGGCGGCGGCCTTTTTGCCGGCGCCGGGCGTGACCGAAGAAGAACTGGCCGATGTGGCGCAACTGGCCTCGCTGGCCGACGAAACGCCGGAAGGGCGCAGCATCGTGGTGCTGGCCAAGAAGCGCTTCAATATCCGCGAACGCGCCATGGAGCCGCTCGGCGCCGTGTTCGTGCCGTTCACTGCGCAGACCCGGATGAGCGGCGTCGACCTGGTTCAGCCAACCGCGCGCCAGTTGCGCAAGGGCGCGGCGAGCGCGCTGCGCAAGCATATCGAGTCGCTCGGCCAGCCCTGGCCGCTGGACGTCGAACGCAGCGTCGACGACGCTTCGCGGCGCGGCAGCACGCCGCTGGTGGTGGCCGATGGCAGCCGCGTGATGGGCGTGGTCGAACTCAAGGACGTGGTCAAGGGCGGCATCCGCGAACGCTTCGCCGAACTGCGCCGGATGGGCGTCAAGACCGTGATGGTCACCGGAGACAACAAGCTGACGGCAGCCGCGATTGCCGCCGAAGCCGGCGTCGACGACTTCGTGGCCGAAGCCACGCCGGAAGACAAGCTGGCCCTGATCCGCCGCTACCAGAACGAAGGCAAGCTGGTGGCGATGACGGGCGACGGCACCAACGACGCGCCGGCGCTGGCCCAGGCCGACGTCGCGGTGGCGATGAATTCGGGCACGCAGGCGGCGAAAGAGGCCGGCAATATGGTCGACCTGGATTCGAACCCGACCAAGCTGCTCGAGATCGTCGAGATCGGCAAGCAGATGCTGATGACGCGCGGCGCGCTGACCACGTTCTCGATCTCGAACGACATCGCCAAGTACTTTGCGATCGTGCCGGCGATGTTCGTGGCCACCTATCCGAGCCTGAAGGCGCTCGACGTGATGGGGCTGACCAGCCCTTCGTCGGCGATCATGTCGGCGGTGATCTTCAATGCCCTGATCATCGTGTTCCTGATTCCGCTGGCGCTGCGCGGCGTGCGCTATCGCGCCATTGGCGCGGCCGCGCTGCTGCGCCGCAATATGTTCGTGTATGGCCTGGGCGGCCTGCTGCTGCCATTCGTCGGCATCAAGCTGATCGACATGCTGCTTGCCGCCTTCAATCTCGCTTAACCGTCAGGAGTTACCATGCAATCGATTCTTCGTCCCGCGCTCGTGCTGTTCGCGGTGCTTACCCTGATCTGCGGCGTGCTGTATCCGTTCGCCGTCACCGGCATCGCGCAGGCCGCGTTTCCCGCGCGCGCCAATGGCAGCCTGATCGAAAAGGATGGGCAAGTAGTTGGCTCGGCGCTGATTGGCCAGCAGTTCACCGGCGCCGGCTACTTCTGGGGCCGTCCATCGGCCACCGGTCCGATGCCCAACAACGGCGCCGGCTCGGGCGGCTCGAACCAGGGGCCGCTCAACCCGGCGCTGCAGGAAGCCGTGAAAGGCCGCATCGCCGCACTGCGAGAGACTGACCCCGGCAACACGGCGCCGGTGCCGGTCGACCTGGTGAGCGCATCGGCCAGCGGTCTGGATCCCGAGATCAGCCTGGCCGCCGCGCAGTACCAGGCGGCGCGGGTGGCGCGTGCGCGCGGCCTGGCGCCGGAACGTGTCGACGGCCTGGTCAAGCAGCACACGCAGCTGCGCGCACTGGGCCTGTTTGGCGAGCCGCGCGTGAACGTACTGGCGCTGAACCTCGATCTCGACCGCGAGTACGGGGTGGAAGCGGCTGCCAAAAACGGGCATACTCGCTGAACCATGCCGCATGACCCTCAGCGCCCCGACCCCGACGCATTGCTGGCCCAGATGCGCGAGCAGCAACGGCGCGCTGCGCGCGGGCGCCTGCGCATCTATTTCGGCGCGTCGGCCGGCGTGGGCAAGACCTACGCCATGCTCGAAGAAGCGCGCAAGCTGCAAGCCGAGGGCAGGGCGCCGCTGGTCGGCGTGATCGAGACTCACGGCCGGCGCGACACCGCGCGCCTGCTCGAGGGCCTCGAGCTGCTGCCGCGGCGCCAGGTCGAGCACCGCGGACGCCGGCTCGAAGAATTCGACCTCGACGCCGCACTGGCGCGCGCACCTGGCGTGATCCTGATCGACGAGCTGGCGCACTCGAACGCGCCTGGCTCGCGTCATCCGAAGCGCTGGCAGGACGTCGAAGAACTGCTCGACGCCGGCATCGACGTGCTCACCACCGTCAATGTGCAGCACCTTGAAAGCCTGAACGACGTGGTCGGCGGCATTGCCGGCATCCGCGTCGCCGAGACCGTGCCCGATGGCGTGTTCGACGGCGCCGACGAAGTGGTGATGATCGACCTGCCGGCCGAGGCGCTGCTGGCGCGCCTGAAAGAAGGCAAGGTGTATCAGCCGCAGCAGGCCGAGCGCGCCGCCGGCAACTTCTTCAAGAAGGGCAACCTGATCGCGCTGCGCGAGCTGGCGTTGCGCCGCACCGCCGACCGCGTGGAGGGCGACGTGCGCGCCTGGCGCGAAGAACAATCGATCGATGCGATCTGGAAGACCGGCGCCAATCTGCTGGTGTGCGTCGGTCCCGGCGCCGGCGCCGAGCACGTCGTCAGGAGTGGTGCGCGCATGGCCTCGCAGCTGGGCACGGCCTGGCATGCAGTGTATGTCGAGACGCCGCGCCTGGGCCGCCTGCCCGATCGCGAACGCGCCCGCGTCACCGAAACCCTGAAACTGGCGCAGGAGCTGGGCGCGCAGAGCGCGGTGCTGGCGGCCGACGACATCGCCCTCGGCACGCTCGACTACGCGCGCGACCATAACCTGTCGCGCATTGCGCTTGGCCGCGCCCGCACCGGCCTGCGCGCGGCCTGGCGCCGCCGTTTCGCGCCGCGCCTGGGACGCCAGCTGGCGCGCCGCGCGCCCGGCGTCGACCTGATCGAGATCGGTTTGCCGGCGGTGCCGAATGCGCCATCGACGCAGGCGGGCGCGGCGCCCAGTGCCGACGCCGCGCCCGCGCCGTGGTCGGCGCATGCCTGGGCGTTCGGCGCCAGCCTGCTGGCGGCGGGGCTGGCGATGCCGCTGCACGGGCGCTTCGACCTGGTCAATATCGCCATGCTGTTTTTGCTGGTGGTGGTGCTGGTGGCGGTGCGTTTCGGCCGTGCGCCTTCGGTCACGGCCACCTGCGTCGGCGTGGCCTGCTTCGATTTCATGTACGTGCCGCCGCGCTTCACGTTTGCCGTGTCCGACTTCCAGTACCTGGTCACGTTCGGGGTGATGCTGGCGGTCGGCTTGATCATCGGTCAGCTCACCGCCGGCCTGCGCTTCCAGGCCCGCGCCGCCGCCCAGCGCGAGCGGCGCGTGCGCGCGCTGTACGAATTCGCACGCGAACTGTCCGGGGTGCTGGTGGCTTCGCAGGTGTTCGAATCGAGCCGCGCCGTGATCCAGAACGCGTTCGGCGCGCGCGCCACGCTGCTGGTGCCCGATGCCCAGGGCAAGCTGGGCATGCCGCCGTCCGACGATGGCAGCAGCGGCGCCGCGCTGCCAACGGCTGTCGACACCGGCATCGCGCAGTGGGCCTACGATCATGCGCAGGCGGCCGGCCTGGGCACCGACACGCTGCCGGCCAGCCCCCTGTTCTACCTGCCGCTGGTGGCGCCGATGCGCACGCGCGGCGTGCTGGCGATCGAGCCGCAGGGCGGGCGCTGGATTTTGATCCCCGAGCAGCGCCGCCAGCTCGACGCATTGGCGGCGCTGGCCGCGATTGCGCTCGAACGCGTGCACTACGTCGAGGTGGCGCAGTCGGCGCTGGTGAACATGGAATCGGAGCGCCTGCGCAATTCGCTGCTGGCGGCCTTGTCGCACGACCTGCGCACCCCGCTCACTGCGCTGGTGGGCCTGTCCGAGTCGCTGCTGCGCGGCGAAGCGCTGCCCGACAAATCGAACGCGCTGGCGCAGGCGCTGCACGACGAAGCGGTGCGCATGGGCACCCTGGTCGCCAACCTGCTCGATATGGCGCGCATCGAAAGCGGCGAAGTGCGTTTCAACCTCGAGTGGCAGGCGCTCGAAGAAGTGGTGGGTTCGGCGCTGCGCGCCTGCGGCGTGGCGCTGCGCGAGCATCGCGTCGAGGTGCGCCTGCCGGCCGACCTGCCGCTGGTGCAGTTCGACGCGGTGCTGATCGAACGGGTGCTGTGCAACCTGGTCGAGAATGCGGCCAAGTACACGCCGCCAGGCTCGCGCATCCGCATCGCAGCGCAGCAGCGCAACGATCTGGTCGAGGTCACCGTCAGCGACGACGGCCCCGGCCTGCGCGCGGGCAGCGAAGAAGCGATCTTCGAAAAGTTTACCCGCGGCGAACGCGAATCGGCGCTGCCCGGCGTCGGCCTGGGACTGGCGATCTGTCGCGCGATCGTCGAAGCGCACGGCGGCCATATCCGCGCCTGCGCGTCGCCGCTGGGCGGCGCCGCCTTCGTGTTCTCGCTGCCAAGCGGCACGCCGCCGTCGATGCCAGAGTTGGATACACTGCCTGTCATGGAAACGAATCATGAGTGATACCCCGAGCGCCTTGCTGGTCGAGGACGAACCGCAGATCCGCCGCTTCGTGCGCGCCGCCCTCGAGCAGGAAGGCTGGCAGGTGCACGAATCGGTCAGCATGGGCCGCGGCCTGATCGACGCCGGCACCCGCCGTCCCGACCTGATCGTGCTCGACCTTGGCCTGCCCGATGGCGACGGCATCGACTTCATCCACGACGTGCGCAAATGGTCGGCGGTGCCGATCATCGTGCTCTCGGCGCGGGTGGCCGAAGGCGAAAAGATCCGCGCGCTCGACGCCGGCGCCGACGACTACCTGACCAAACCGTTCGGCACCGGCGAACTGCTGGCCAGGGTCCGCGCCACGCTGCGCCGCCAGCGTCAACCGGCCGGCACCGATGGCGCGATCCGCTTCGGCGACGTGGCGGTGGATCTGCAAGACCGCTCGGTCACGCGCGCCGGCGAACACGTGCACCTGACGCCGACCGAATACCGGCTGTTGTCGGTACTGGTCGGGAACGCGGGACGGGTGATGACCAACCCGCAGCTGCTGCGCGCCGTGTGGGGGCCGGGGCATGTCGAGAGCGGCCATTACCTGCGCATCTACATGGGCCATCTGCGGCACAAGCTCGAAAGCGATCCGGCGCAGCCGCGCCATTTTCTGACCGAGACCGGGGTTGGGTACCGGTTGTGGCTGGGCTAGGGACGCGCCTGAACCTGTTCAGGCGCGTCGTCGAGCGCCTGGTTCAGCGCATCAATCCCTGCCCACCCACAGGTTCGGTTTCGAACCGTTCGCCAAACCCGGCAATCAAGGGCCGCCCTTTACCGATCGCGTCGCGCACCGACGCCAGGGCCAGCGACGCCTTGTGGCTGTCCTGGCTGTCCCATGCCTCGGTGATCCACAGCGCGTCCGGATCAGCGCCATCCTTTGCAATCACGTAACTCAGGCAGCCCGGCATCGCTGCGGTCCCTTCGAGCAGGATGGCGATGAGCGCATCACGTTGCCCTGGCTGGGCAAGCATCTTTCCGATCAATCCGTACATGACATGGTTCCTTGTTGTGGGTGGCGGCTTGTGAACAGTATAGGAAGGTGATGGCAACTTCGGCAATCCCCTTGTCACGCGCTACGCGTGACGGGTTAAACTCATTGCTCCACCCATCCCGAAACGAGCCGAGAATTCAATGCGACTTCACCCACTTGCCCTGGCCGCCGGCGCAGCCATCCTGTCCATGTCCACCACCGCCCACGCGCAGCAGCCGCCGGCAGTCTCCGAAACCGCGTTGCACGCACACCTGTCGTTCCTGGCCGACGATCTGCTCGAGGGCCGCGGCACCGGCCAGCGCGGCGGCGACCTGGCGGTGCGCTACCTTGAAACCCAGGCCGCGCTGATCGGCCTGCAGCAGATTCCCGGCGGCGGCTATCGCCAGAAGGTCGATATCGAAGGCAGCAAGATGATCGATGGGGCCATGACGTTCCAGGCCGGCGGCAAGACCATCAAGCCGGTGGTGGGCAAGGACATCGTGTTCGGCACCAAGAGCGGCAAAGAAGCGCTGGCGTTCGATGCGCCACTGGTCTTCGTCGGCTATGGCGTGACGGCGCCCGAAGAAAACTGGGATGACTACAAGGGCCTGGACGCCAAGGGCAAGATCCTGGTGATGATGGTGGACGACCCACAACCGACCGCGCAGGAACCGAACCGCTTTGCCGGCAAGGCCTACACCTGGTACGGCCGCTGGATCTACAAGTATGAAGAAGCGGTGCGGCGCGGCGCCGCCGGCGTGATGCTGATCCACACCACGCGCTCGGCTTCATACCCGTTCAGCGTGCCGGCCAATGGCTTTTCCCACGAGCGCTTCGGCCTCAAGGGGCCGGGTAATCCGGTCGAAGGCTGGTTCACCGAAGACACCGCGCGCCAACTGTTCGCGGCCGGCGGCCACGACCTGGACCAGCTGCGCGCAGCGGCCGAGCGCAAGGACTTTCGTCCGGTCGACCTGAACGTGGCGACGCATGTCGAGTTGCGCTCGAAGATCCGCCCTGTGCAGCAGTTCAACGTGGTCGGCATCGTGCCCGGCACCGATGCCCAGCTCAAGCAGCAGGCGGTGGTGTATTCGTCGCACTGGGACCACCTGGGCATTGACGAGGATGACGGTAAGGACCCGCAGCGCGACCGCATCTACAACGGCGCGATCGACAATGCATCGGGCACCGCGGCGCTGTTGGCGATGGCGGCGGAAGCGGTCAAAAAACCGGCGCGCCGCACCCAGATCTTCCTGTGGCCGGCCGCCGAAGAGCAGGGCCTGCTGGGCGCCGCCGCTTACGTCAAGGATCCGATCGTGCCGCTGGCGCAGACCGCCGCCGACCTGAATCTGGACAGCCTCAATTTCGTCGGCCGCACCAGGGACATCGGTGTGGCGGGCGCGGAGCGCAGCAGCCTGTACGAAACGGCGGCCGGCGTGGCCAGGAGCATGAACCTGAAAATCGCGCCGGCGACGCCGGATCTGTCGGGCGCGTATTTCCGCGCCGACCATTTCGCGTTCGCCAAGGCCGGTGTGCCGGCGTTTAACGTCGGCTCGGCCGTGTTCTCGGGCGACGGCCACTTCGAGTTCGAGCACCACCAGCACGATGCCAGCGCCAACATGAAGGGCTTCAAGGACCACTACCACCAGGTGAGCGACGAATACCGCGCCGATTGGGATCTGTCGGGCATGGTGCAGCAGGCGCAGTTCACGCTCAACCTGGGCTACGCGGTGGCGAATGCGCCAGCCATGCCGACCTGGAAGAAGGGCGATCCGTTCGGTAGTGTGAAGCGCTGATGCTTTTACGCTGGCTGCGCCAGCGTTGCGCGTCATCTTGGGGCGCCGTCATCCCCGCGCGCCGTCATCCCCGCGTAGGCGGGTACCCAGGTTTCTCTGCGCTGCCACGCGTGCAAACGTCAGTGGGGCGGCGAGCGGACTTGGGTTCCCGCCTGCGCGGGAATGACGGTTTTATGGTTGGTGGTTTGTTTATAAGCGGGTGGCCGATCAGCCATCAGCCAATCAGCGATCAGCAATCAGCAATCAACCAATCAGCATTCAGCATTCAGCACTCACCCGCCCAGAATCCGCTCCAGCGCCGCCATATCCACCGGCTTGACCAGGTGATGATCAAACCCCGCATCCTCGCTGGCATCGCGATCCTGCGCCTGGCCGTAACCGGTCACCGCCACCAGCAGCGCGCCGGCCGTTTGCGGCAGTGCGCGCAGGCGGCGCGCCAGTTCGTGGCCATCCATGCCGGGCAGGCCGATGTCGAGCAGGCAGACTTCGGGGGCGAAGCGCGGCGCGCGTTCGAGTGCGGCGTACGGGTCGTGCTCGACCACGACTTCGTGACCGGCGCCGCCGATGTACATCGCCATCACCTGCGCCGCGTCGACGTTGTCGTCGACCACCATCACCTTGCGTGGACGTAGCGCCGCAGCGGCGCCACTGGCGTCGGCAGGCTCGGCATCGGCGCCATGCCGGTTCGCGCTGCGCGGCAGCGTTACCGTGAACGTGCTGCCCAACCCCGGCCCGGCGCTGTCGACCGTCACGCTGCCGCCGTGCAGCTGCACCAGGCTGCGCACCAGCGCCAGGCCGATGCCGAGGCCACCCTGGGTGCGGTCGGGCGTGCGTTCGCCCTGCACGAACATGTCGAAGGCGCGCGCCAGTTCTTCGGGCAGCATGCCGATGCCGTTGTCGGCCACCACGACCCGCACCATGCCGTCGTCGGCTTCCAGCGCTACCCGCAGGGTGCCGCCGGCAGGCGTGAACTTGACCGCGTTGTGCAGCAGGTTGCCGATTACCTGCACCAGGCGCTTGCGGTCGCCCATCACGTAGACCGGCGCCGGCAAGGCCACGGTCTGGATCTGGTGGCTCTTCTGGCGCGCCGGTTCCTGTGCCTGTTCGAGCGCTTCGGCCACCACTTCACCGATGTCGATGCGCGCCTTCGACAGTGCCACCAGGCCGCGCGTGACGCGCGAGACGTCCAGCAAATCGTCCACCAGGCCCGACATGTGACGCGCCTGGCGCGCGATGATGGCGCTGATCTGGCGCGTGCGCGCCGGGTCCAGCTTGTCCTGGCCAAGCAACTGGGCGCCCGAGGCGATCGGCGCCAGCGGGTTGCGCAGCTCGTGCGCCAGCATGGCCAGGAATTCGTTCTTGCGCTGGTCGGCAAGGCGCAGCGCTTCTTCGGCGTTGACGCGGTCGGTCACATCCTGCAGCGTGCCGCGCAGTGACGTTACGCGGCCATCCGGGCCGCTGACCGCTTCGCAGTGCAGGTCGATCCAGATGCGCTGGCCTTCGTCGCGCAGCACCTGCACTTGCAGCCGTCCACTGCCGCCGTGGCGTTCGAGTTCACGCATCAGGCGATTGGCGCGTTCCCACGATTCTTCGGTCAGCACGGTGCCGCGCTGCTCGCCGAACGGCGGCGGCACGCGGCCATAAATGTGCGGCACCGATTCCGAGGCCACGACCGCGCCGCTGGCCAGATCCAGATGCCAGGTGCCGAAGCGCGCCATGCGGTGTGCGTCGCGCAGTTCGGTTTCCTTTTCCGTGAGCGCCCGCGCCCGTTCGCCCAGCAGGGTCGAGGCGGCGTCGATCGCGGCCGCCACGTCGTCGACCTCCTTGACGTGCACCGGCACGAACGGCTGTGGCGTCTCGCCGCGGCCCAGCGCTACCGCCGGCGCCATCAGGGCGGTCACCGAGCGCGCCAGCCGGCCGCCGATCTGCCAGGCCAGCCACAGGCCGACCACGAACAGCAGTGCGATGCCGAACAAGAGCGTGGCCAGTTGATCGAACAAGGCCCCGTTCAGGATCGTGTTCGGCACCCCGATCGCCACCCCCCAGCTACTGAGGCTGGAGCGCGAATAGAAGGTGCGCTGGGCGATGCCTTCCTGGCTGATCGAGGCGACTACGCCTTCCGGGGCGCGCAGCGTGGCGTAGTAGAGCGGGTCGGTGACGCGCCGGCCGACGAAGCGTTCCGGGCTGATGTTGCGGGCAAAGATCACGCCGGCACCGTCGAAGATCGAGGCGCGGGCGCCGGCCGGCACCGCGCGCGGGGTCAGCATGTCGCTGAAATAGTCGGGACGCACGCCGACGCTGAGCACATACGCGACCTCGCCCTTGACCAGCACCGGCACGTCGACGCTGACGGTGGGGCGCTGCACCACCGCGCTCTGGAACATGTTCGACACTGCCGGCCTGGCGCTGGCGAAGACTTTGTCGAGCTGGTCGGATGGCTCGAGCGGCAGCCAGGTGCCGAATGGGACCGCGGTATTGAGCAACTGCTGGCCGCTACGGTCGCGCAGCACCACGTTCATGTCGTCGCCGGCCAGCGCCAGTGCCTCGCACGCCTGGCGGTGCATGCGCGCGAAGTCAGCGCTCGCCAGCGCATCGAACGTGGACAGGGTCTGGCCGACCGCCTGCACCTGCAGCAGCTTGCTCTCGACCGTCTGCACCAGCGCATGCACGGTCTGCATGGTGTTGGTTTCGTATTCGGCGCGGTTTTTCTGGAACTGATAGCCGAGCATCAACGACGCGCCGATCATGCCGGGCAGCAGCGTCGCCAAAACAAGTCGCAGCAAATATGAGCGCAGCGGCCTGCGCGTCACGGTCGGGGAAGAGCCAGTCACATTGCAATCCGGAAACGTAATGCTGGATTGTACGTGGATTCCGGGGTGCACACACGCTTCATGAGCGCAGCGCTTGTACCCGACTTGCCACGCTTATCCGATGCGTGAGCGCTTGAACAAGGTCTTGTAATAGATCGCGGTGCCGCGCCATATGCCGTTCGGGGAGCAGGCGTATTCGGGCAGTTCGCCGACCCGGGTGTAGCCGCTTTTCAGGTACAGCTGTTCGGCGCTTGAACCGACTTCGGTATCGAGGAACAGCAGGCCGCGGCGCAGCGCCAGCGCTTCGATCTCGAGCGCCGCCATCAGGGCGGTGGCAACGCCGCGCCGGCGGGCGGTGCAATGCACCAGCAGTTTCTGCACCTCGGCGCGGTTGCTGCCGTTCGGTTTCTGGCACAGGTCGAGCTGGGCGCAGCCGACCATCGCGCGCTCGCGCTCGGCGGACAGCAGCACGCGGCGCCCGGCCTCGACTTCGAGCGCCACCGAGTGCCAGTAGGCATCCAGCCCATCCTGGTCCAGGCCGTTGAGGAAGCCGAGCGAGTGACCGTCGGCGATGGCATCGAGCAGCAGCGTACCGAGCTGGGGCCGAAGCTCGGCGATAGCGCGGGCATCGAGGCGGCGGATGATCATGAAGTCTCCTGGCTGGATAAGGGGTTGATTATCGGGCTCGACCGAGGGCGAAAGCACGACGACTGCATCAACACCCCAAGCATGAAATGTGCCAGCAATGCCGAGTCTTGTCGCTTGCAATCAGGTCCAGGTCGTATTTGTGTCATGAATTCGTTGCGCGGACGCCATAGTTTGCAATCGAAAATCACGTTTTTAACGTTTCTTGACACTCGTCCATCGAAACCAGCCGCTGTTTTAAGTAAAGTTATTTCTTTGGGGCAATGACCCGTGATTGTCACGGGTTTGTCGATCGCGCGTTTGCGCAACAACCGGGTGAGAAACGCTAGCGAGCACCAACAAGCGCGGCCTGATCAACGCCTACGACAAGGATTCATGATGAAACTGGCAAACCTGAACATCGGCAAGCGCCTGGCGCTGGGCTACGGCGTGATTTGCGCCATGCTGGTGCTGATGATTGTACTGAGCAATGCGATGCTGGGCCGGGTCAATGCCGGCGCCGGCGAGATCGTCAACGACCGCATGCCGCGCATCGCCATGACCGGCGAGATGCAGGAGCAGACCAACACGATTGCGATCGCCCTGCGCAATTTGATGCTCACCGGCGACGCCAGCGACCGCGCCGCCCAGGTCGAGACCATCATGGCCGCGCGCCGCGCGATGGACGCAGCCCTGGCCGGCATGCGCGCCGAGCTGCAGAGCGCCAAAGGGCTGGCGCTGCTGGAGACGATGGAGCAGGAAACCGCGCGCTACAAGACTGGGCAGGATCGCATGATCGCCCATATCGGCGCCGGTGAATCGGACGCGGCACATGCGCTGCTGAACGGCGAACTGCGCCCGTTGCTGGTGCGCCTCAAGAGCGCCACCGCCGCGCAGGGCGAGCAGCAGAAGGAACTTGCTGCCCGGGCCGCGATCGAGGCCGAAGCCACCTACCGCAGCACCTCGCTGCTGATGTGGGGCCTGGGTGCGGGTGCGCTGCTGCTGGCGGCGATCGTCGCATGGTGGATCACCCGTTCGATCACCGCGCCGCTGGGACGGGCACTCGACGTAGCGAACACCGTTGCGGCCGGCGACCTGACCAGCCGCATCGACGTCAGCACGACCGATGAGACCGGACAGCTGCTGCAGGCGCTCAAGACCATGAACGCCAGCCTGGCCAATACGGTAGGCACGGTGCGGGTCGGCACCGACACCATTGCGGTGGCGGCCTCGCAGGTGGCGGTCGGCGCCCAGGATCTGTCGTCGCGTACCGAACAGCAGGCGAGTGCGCTCGAAGAAGCGGCCTCGTCGATGGAAGAGCTGACCTCGACCGTGCGCCAGAATGCCGACAATGCGCGCCAGGCCAATGTGCTGGCAGAAACCGCGTCGAATGTGGCGGCGCGCGGCGGCGACGTCATTCGCCAGGTGGTGGGCACGATGAACGAGATCGATGCCTCGTCGAGCCGCATCAGCGACATCATCGGCGTCATCGACGGGATCGCCTTCCAGACCAATATCCTGGCGCTGAACGCGGCAGTGGAAGCGGCCCGGGCCGGCGAGCAGGGCCGCGGCTTTGCCGTGGTCGCGAGCGAAGTGCGCAACCTGGCGCAGCGTTCGGCGGCGGCGGCGAAAGAGATCAAGAGCCTGATCGGCGAATCGACTGGCAAGGTCGAGGCCGGCAGCAAGCTGGTGGCGCAAGCCGGTGCGACGATGGCGGAAATCGTCGACAGCGTGCGCCGCGTAACCGATATCATGGCCGAGATCAGCGCAGCGAGTTCGGAGCAGAGCGCCGGCATCGAGCAGATCAACCAGGCGGTGGTGCAGATGGACCAGGGCACGCAGCAGAATGCGGCGCTGGTCGAAGAAGCGGCAGCGGCGGCCACGGCGATGCGCGAGCAGTCGGGCATGCTGGCGGCAGCGGTGGCGGCGTTCCGGATCGACGGCGCCCAGGCAATGGCGGCGTCGGGGGCATCGCTCGCCAGCGCGCCTGCACCTGCCCCGGTGCGCCCTTTGGCGCAGCTCCGGCCGGCGCTTGCAGTGAGCAGCCCGGCCATCAAACCAGCGCGTGAAACCGCTGCCAGCGCGGCGCCGAAGCCGGCTTTCAAGGCCGGTGCCAAGCCGGCAACGGTGAGCCACGCGGCGGGCGGCGGGGAGTGGGAAGAATTTTAAGCCGCTGAAACCAGCGTCCACCAATGGCAAGCTTCGGCTTGCCATTTTTTTATCAGGACCTGCGGCTTTTACGCACTAAAACCGCGCATTTCGTCCGCCATACATTGCTTAGCAACCAATCATAATAGACCTTTTGCAACATTCTATCACTTAATCACAGTGTGACCGTATTCTCCTTGCCTGAAAGAAATATAGCCAATTAATCAGAACAAGGAATCACCCATGAATACGGCAACCATCATCGATGACAGCGAAGTGCTGTCCTTCAAGCTCGGTAAGGAAGAGTACGGCATCAGCATCCTGAAAGTGCAGGAAATCCGCGGCTACGAACAGCCGACCCGCCTGGCCAATGCGCCGGACTACCTGAAAGGCGTGGTCAACCTGCGCGGCAGCATCGTGCCGATCGTCGACATGCGCATCAAGTTCGGTATTGCCGAACCGAAGTACGACAGCCTCACCGTGGTCATCATCCTCAATATCGCGCACCACGTGATCGGCATGGTGGTCGACAGCGTGTCCGACGTGGTCACCCTGAGCGCGGACCAGATCCGCCCGGCGCCGGCGATGGGTCAGGACGCCGACAGCAGCTACCTGCGCGGCCTGGGCACGATCGGCGAACGCATGCTGATCCTGCTCGATATCGACGCACTGATGCAATCCGATGAACTTGGCCTGGTGACGGCGCTGCCGCACGCTGCCTGAACGATCAAGAAGAAAACACCATGAAACTTGCAAACCTGAATATCGGCAAGCGCCTGGCGCTCGGCTTTGGCCTGATGGGCGTGATGCTGGTGCTGCTGATCGTGCTGGCCTGCGACATGATCGCGCGCGTGAATGCCAGCAACGACAAGATCGTCGGCACCCGCATGCCGACCGTCGAGCTGACCAACCGCATCGATGCCGATACCAGCGTCATCGCCATCTCGCTGCGTAACATGATGCTCAACGAAGACGCCGCAGACCGCCAGTTGCAGATCGCTGCAATCGACAAGGCGCGCGAGGGCATCAGCAGCAACTTGCGCAAACTGGAAACCTCGCTGGTCGGCTACCCGCGTTCGCTCGAGCAACTGCGCGAAATGGACCCGGCCGCCAGCAGCTACCTTGAAAGCCAGGCGCAATTGCAGGTACTGATTCTCGCCGGCCAGGCCGAACCGGCCCGTATTTACCTGAATGACGTCCTGCGTCCGCGCCTGGCCAAGCTGCGCGCGGCCACGGTCGAACAGTTCAGGCTGCAGAAAGAGCTGAGCACGACCGACGCCAGCGAAGCCACTGATACCTACAACAACGCGGTCTGGATGATGTACGCCATCGGCGCCCTGGCCCTGCTGCTCGGCGCCGCCACCGCCTGGTTGATCAGCCGGTCGATCACGCGTCCGATGGCGCGCGCGCTGGACGTGGCCAACACCGTCGCGGCCGGCGACCTGACCAGCCGCATCGATGTCACCACGAACGACGAAACCGGCCAGCTGCTGCAGGCGCTCAAGCGCATGAACGAGAGCCTGGCCAATACCGTGGGCACGGTACGGGTCGGTACCGACACCATCGCGGTGGCGGCGGCCCAGGTCGCAGCCGGTAGCCAGGACCTGTCGGCGCGCACCGAGCAGCAGGCCGGCGCGCTCGAAGAAACGGCATCGTCGATGGAAGAACTGACTTCGACCGTGAAACAGAACGCCGAGAATGCGCGCCAGGCCAATGTGCTGGCAGAAACCGCGTCGAATGTGGCGGCGCGCGGCGGCGATGTGATTCGCCAGGTGGTGGGCACGATGACCGAGATCGACGCCTCGTCGAGCCGCATCAGCGACATCATCAGCGTGATCGACGGCATCGCGTTCCAGACCAATATCCTGGCGCTGAATGCGGCGGTGGAGGCAGCGCGCGCAGGCGAGCAGGGCCGTGGCTTTGCGGTGGTGGCGAGCGAGGTGCGCAATCTGGCGCAGCGCTCGGCGGCGGCCGCGAAAGAAATCACGGGCCTGATCGGCGATTCGACCGGCAAGGTCGCGGCCGGCAGCAAGCTGGTGGCCGAAGCCGGTTCGACGATGCAGGAAATCGTCGAGAGCGTGCGCCGCGTAACCGATATCATGGGCGAGATCAGCGCCGCCAGCCGCGAACAGACGGCCGGCATCGAGCAGATCAACCAGGCAGTGGTGCAGATGGACCAGGGCACGCAGCAGAATGCGGCGCTGGTCGAAGAGGCGGCGGCCGCATCGGCATCGATGCAGGAGCAGGCGGCCAAGCTGGCCGAAGCGGTATCGGTGTTCAGGATCGGCGCCATCGCGCAGCAGGGTACGTCAAGCACGCTCGGGGTCTCGCATGGCGCCTTGGGTAGCGCACCGAAGCTTGGTCAGCCAGCGCCGGCTGCCGGCAAGCCTGCGGCCGCGGTTCGTGCAGTGCCAAGCGCCGCGGCCGCGCGTGCGGCACCTGCCAAGCCACTCGCAAAGCCAGCTCCCGCCAAGGAAGCGGTCAGCGCCGGCGAATGGGAAGAGTTCTGATCGAATTGCGATGAGCACAAACAAAAACGGCAAGCCGCAAGGCTTGCCGTTTTTTTGTCGTCAGACACGAGCCAGGCCGGTCATGCGACCGGCAGGCGCGTCTTAGAACGAGTGACGCAGACCGACGTTGTACACCTGTGGATCGGCGCCGAACGCGGTTTGTGGCAGGGCCAGGGTACCGGCTGCCGACGACAGCGAGAAGGTGCCCTGGTTGTTGTTGCGCAGCTTGGCGTACGATGCGTACACGTTGGTGCGCTTCGACAGGGTGTAGCTGTAAGCAACGGTCACGCCGCGGCCTTTGGCGCCGGTTTCCAGTTCTTGCTGGTTGTAGTTCAGGAAGAACTTGTTCGCGGCCAGTTCGTACGACACGCCGGCGTTAGCCTGCTCGTACTTGTTGTTCGCGCCGGTTGGGTTGGCGGCCAGGTAGCCAGCACGCACTTCGAACTGACCGAACTTGTAGCCAGCGCCGACGCCGTATTCCTTGTCGTCGCCGGTTGCCAGACGCTCGACCTGGTGATAACCACCGCCCAGGTAGAAGCCTGCGTTCGCGTATTCCAGCGACACGCCAGCCAGATCGCCCGACGGTGCGTTGTCGACGTTGTTTTCACCGGTCGAGTAAGCGACGCCGACGGTCACGCCGTTGACTGCATTGCTCTTGTAGTTGACCGAGTTCGCCAGGCGACGGGTCAGGCGTGGCTGCGCGCCGGTTGGGGTGTTGAACGACACCAGGCTCGAACCGTAGAAGCCGTGGCCCAGGATGTCCGAAGCAGCTGCAACAGCGGCGATCGGGCTGTATTCACGGCCCACGGTCAGGGTGCCGAAGTCGCCTTGCAGGCCGACGACAGCGCGACGCTGCCACAGGTTCGAATCGGTACCGCCAGTGTCGGCAGCGATTGCTGCTTCGATGTTGAACAGGGCTTTCAGGCCATTGCCCAGGTCTTCGGTACCGCGGAAGCCGATGCGGCTGGCCGACTGGGTGCCCGACGAAACCACGCTGCGGCTTTCGGTGCCAGGTGCGTCGTTGTTTTCGACGCCGATCGAGGCGTCAAGGGTGCCGTACACGGTGACGCTGGATTGTGCTTGAGCGAACAGTGGCAGGGCCGACAGCAGGGCAACGGCGAGCAGTTTTTGTTTCATGGATGTTTCTCCAATGATTGATTAGTTGAAAACGCCTGTTCATGATGACATGCCGAACTAACATTTGTCATGGAGGCTACCCATGTGGACAACACGTAAAATCGCCATTTTGTGGCCTTTCCAGCGCTGCCAAAATTCCAATTTTCCCTACCAAAACCGCGAGTTACGTCCGTTTTGACAGGTCCGACAGCGGTGCTGGGCTGTCTGAAAAATTTTGCCTTGAGTCAACTAATTCCGTTGCGGTAATGCCACATTTTAGGTTGTTGGACGTGTTGCGATGCGCAAAAAGGGTGCAGGCAGCGTTGCCCGGATGGGTGCGCCACGACCGTTTGTCCGGTCATAAGAATGAGGAAAAGCAATACGTTATGACGTCCAGGATCATGTGAGACTTGAACTGGATGGCCGGTCCTGACAGTTTTGCACCGCAATAGTGCGTTGGTTGCTTGGCGGTAACTTGTGATGGCGGACCAGCTGCGCTGCGCGTGCGGCGTGCTGTATGCGCGGCGCCTTTTGTGACCGTGCTAGCATCCTGCTTCCTGGCCGCTTGCCTACACCACTTTCTGCGGCCGCAACCTGACGAGGATCACCACGACGTGCAGACCGGAATCACGCAAGCCCCCTTCGGACAGCTGCCTGACGGCACGCCTGTCACCTGTTTCACCTTGACCAACGCGCACGGCATGATGGCGCGGATCCTCGATTTCGGTGGCGTCATTACCGAGCTGCACGTGCCGGACCGCGCCGGTCGCCTGGCCGACGTCGTGCTCGGCTTCGACAGCCTCGAACCGTACCGGTCCGACAGCCCGTATTTTGGCGCTCTGATCGGTCGCTACGGCAACCGCATCCGCGAAGGGCGCTTCATGCTTGATGGTGAAGAGATTCAACTGCCTGTCAACAATGGCGCGAATCACTTGCATGGCGGACCGCAAGGCTTTGACCGCGTCAAATGGCAGGCCGAGGTCGACGGCGCCAGCCTGCGCCTGCGCTATCGCAGCGTGGATGGCGAGATGGGTTATCCGGGCAACCTCGACGCCGCCGTGGTCTACACGCTAAATGACGACAACGAATTGGTGGTGCAGTTCCACGCCGTCACCGACCGCGCCACGCCGGTCAACCTGACCCAGCACAGTTATTTCAATCTGGCCGCTGGCGGCGACATCCTGGGCCACGTGCTTCAGATCGACGCCGACGCCTTCGTGGCGATCGACGCCGGATCGATTCCGACTGGCGAACTGGCGCCAGTGGCCGGCACGCCGTTCGATTTCCGTTGCGGACAAGCGATCGGGGCGCGCATTGGACAAGAGAGCGAGCAATTGCGCAATGGCGGCGGCTACGACCACAACTTTGTACTGAACAAGCCGCAAGGCAACGCCTTGCGCCGCGCCGCGCGCGTGGTCGAACCGGAATCGGGCCGGGTGCTGGAATTGTGGACCGAAGAGCCGGGTGTGCAGTTTTATAGTGGCAACTTCCTCGACGGCACGCTGCACGGCAAGACCGGCAGCTATGCCTTCCGTAGCGGCTTCTGCCTGGAGCCACAGCACTTCCCGGATTCGCCCAACCGGCCGCAGTTTCCGAACGTGATCCTGCGCCCGGGCGAGGCGTACCGCACCGAGTCGCGGTTTCGCTTCCTGATCGATGCTTGAGCCGGGCGCGGCCGGGGCGATGCAGGCTTGCACCGAGGGCCGCCACGAACTCGGCGAATGCCTGTTGTGGTGCGAGCGCAGCAGCCGCCTGCTGTGGACCGACATCCCGGCCGCGACCTTGTGGTCGTACCAGCCGAACAGCGGGCGCACCCGCAGCTGGCCCATGCCCGAGCGGCTGGGCTCGTTTGCCCTGACCGGCAGTGACGACCGTTTGCTGCTGGGGCTGGCGTCCGGCCTGGCCTTGTTTCACTTCTCGACCGGCAAGCTGACCCGCATCTGCGACGTCGAGCCCGGCTTGAACACGCGCATCAACGATGGCCGCTGCGACCGCCAGGGCCGTTTCGTGTTCGGCATGCTCAACGAGAGCGACGATCCGCAGGCGCCAAACGGCGGCTTCTACCGACTGCACCTGGACCTGACGCTCGAACGCCTGCCACTGCCGCCGGCCCGGATCGCCAACAGCCTTTGCTTCAGCCCGAACGGGCGGCGCATGTATTTCGCCGATTCGGACGAGGGTGCAATCCGCTACTGCGACTACAACCCCTGCAGTGCCGAGGTGGGTCAGGTGCACACGCTGGTCGCCGCCGGCGCCGCGCCCGGCGCACCGGATGGCGCCACGGTCGATGCCGAGGGCTGCCTGTGGTCGGCACGCTGGGGCGCGGGGCAAGTGCTGCGTTTTGCCGCGGACGGGCGCCTGCTGCAGACGATCGAAACGGCGGCGCCGCAGCCGACCTGCCCGAGCTTTGGCGGCCCCGATTTGAGCACGCTGTATGTCAGCACGGCGCACGCCGGCATGAGCGGGGCCGCGCGCGTCGCCGCGCCGCACGCGGGCGCGGTGCTGGGCCAGAGGCTCGCCGTGCGCGGCCTGCCGGAAGCGCGCTTCCTGCACGCTTGACGCAAAAACAACGGATTTGCCCGTCAGCGCCGGCTCGAGTGTAACGGGCGCAATGCCATCCGTTTGCCCGTTATAATCGGCGCTGACGAGAAAAGTTGGCGGCGTGGCAATTAGAGCGCGCGGGGAAGCGGTCAATTGTAATAACCCGGCCAGCCTGACAAGAACCGATACCGGGTATTCCAGATGAGCAACCTGAGCAGCTTCATGCCGCTGGCTGAGGGCGGTCCGGCGACGCCGGGCATTGCGCATGGCCACGACCTTTCCCTCGCTTCGCCGATGCCGGCAGCGCCATTCGCGCTTGGCGCGCCCGACACCTGGCCCGATGGCCTGCGCGCGGTCGGCGACCTGATCCTGGCAGCGCGGTTCCCGATGTTCCTCGCCCTCGGCCCCGAGCTGCGCCTGTTCTACAACGAAGCCTATGCCGACCTGTTGGGCGACAAGCACCCGGCCGCGCGCGGCGCGCCGTACGCGGCGGTGCGTCCCGAACTGGTCGAGCGCATGCGTCCTTATTTCGAGCATGTGCTGGGCGGCGAAGCGACCCAGCTGCAGAACGCGCTGATGGAATTCGAGCGCAACGGCAAGCGCGAACGGCGCTTCTTCGGCGTTTCGCTCTCGCCCGTACGCCATGCGGGCCAGGTGGCCGGCGTGTATTGCGTGCTCACCGAAACCACCTCGGACGTGCTGTCCGAACACCGCCACGCGTTTCACCAGAAACTGGGCGAGACGCTCGACGGCCACGACGACGCGGCCCACATCATGAAGGCCACCAGCGCCATGACCGGCCAGACGCTCGGCGTGGCCCGCGTCGGCTACGGTGAAATCGATGCGCCGGGCCAGACCGTCAGCATCGACCGCGACTGGACCGACGGCCGCATGGCCAGCCTGGCCGGCGTGTCGCATCCGCTCGAGAGCTTCGGCCCGTTCATCCTGGATAAACTGCGCCGCGGCCGCAGCGTGTGCCTGGACGACGTCGGCGCCGACCACCGCTCGGCCCAGTACGCCGCTGCCTGCGCCGCCATCGATGCGCGCGCCATGGTGATCGTACCGATCATCGAAGAAGCGCGCCTGAGCGCCGTGTTCTACCTGCACGAGCCGGCAGCGCGCCACTGGACCGACCAGGAAGTGGCGATGGCCGAAGACGTGGCGCGCCACACGCGCGAAGTGGTGCGCCGCTCGCGCGTCGAGCGCCACAACGCCCACCTGTACCAGCAGGCGCAAAAGAGCGCGCGCGAGCGCGACGCGCTGCTGCAGAGCGAACGCCTGGCGCGCGTGCAGGCCGAACGCCTGAGCCACACCAAGGATGAATTCCTGGCCATGCTGGCGCATGAGCTGCGCAATCCGCTGGCGCCGATCAGCAGCTCGGCCAGCCTGCTGGGCATGCAGTTCTCGGGCGAGCCGCGCATCGCCCAGACCACCGCCATCATCAGCCGCCAGGTCAAGCACATGAGCCGCCTGATCGACGACCTGCTGGACGTCTCGCGCGTCACCCGCGGGCTGGTCAAGCTGAAACTGGCAACGCTGGATTTTCGCGACGTGGTGGGCGGGGCGCTCGACCAGACCCGGCCGCTGGTGCTGGAAAAATCGCACCACGTCACGCTGCAGCTGCCCGAGGCGCCGGTGTATGTGCGCGGCGACCATACGCGGCTGGTGCAATCGGTGGCCAATATCGTCAACAACGCGGCCAAGTACACCCAGAAATGCGGCACCCTGGCGCTGACGCTCGAGCAGCACGACGGGCGCATGACGCTGACCGTGCGCGACAATGGTTCCGGCATGCCGCCCGAGCTGGTGCCGAACGTGTTCGACCTGTTCACCCAGGGCGCGCGCACGCTGGCGCGCTCGCAGGGCGGGCTCGGGCTGGGCCTGAGCCTGGTCAAGCGCCTGGTCGAGCTGCACCAGGGCGAGGTGCGCGCTCATAGCGACGGCGTCGGCTTCGGCAGCAGCTTCGCGATGACGCTGCCGTGCGTGCTCGCCACACCGGACGGCGTCGAGGCGCCGCTGCCTGAGGCCGAGCTTGCGCGCGCCGTGCTGCAGCGCCAGCTGCGGGTGCTGATCGTGGACGACAACAGCGACGCCGCCGATAGCCTGGCCCGGCTGCTGCAGGTGCAGGGCAACGCCACCTCGGTCGACTATGACGCCGCCTCGGCGCTGCGCCGCGCGCGCGCCGAGGCGCCGGACGTGATGCTGATCGATATCGGCCTGCCCGACGTCGACGGTTATCAGCTGGCGCAGGAACTGCGCGCGTGGCCCGAAACGGCGCAGACGACGCTGGTGGCGGTGACCGGCTACGGCCAGGCGCGCGACCGCGCGCAGGCGATCGAATCGGGCTTCGCGCATCACCTGGTCAAGCCGGTGGACATGACGGCGCTGGTGCGGATTCTGGAAGCCAGCGCGGCTGCGGCGGCGCTGGCCGAAGGCGCGGCCGCTGGCGTGGATGGCGCGCTGCCGCCGGTCGCGGCGGTGCCAGTGGCGCCGGTAGTATGATGGGCGTTTGTCATCACTGAAAGGTTGAGCATGCTTGATTTCGTCATCACCGCTCCGGCCACGCCATCGGTCGCCGTGGCTGGCTCGAGCGCCCGCTTCCCGGTGCGGCGCGTATTTTGCGTCGGCCGCAACTACGCGGCCCACGCGCGCGAGATGGGGAGCGATCCGAACCGCGAAGCGCCATTCTTCTTCACCAAGCCGGCCGACGCCGTGGTGCCCGCGAGCGGCGCGGTGCCGTATCCGCCGGCCACGCAAGACCTGCACCACGAGGTCGAACTGGTGGTGGCGCTGGGCGGTGGTGGCGCCGATATCGATCCGGCCGCAGCACTTGACCTGGTCTGGGGCTATGGCGTCGGCCTCGACCTGACCCGGCGCGACCTGCAGGCAGTGGCCAAGGATGCTGGCCGTCCATGGGACATGGCCAAGGGATTTGACGCGTCAGCCCCCTGCAGCGCGCTCCATCCGGTCAGTGCCGTCGGGCATCCGGCCGATGCGCGCATCTGGCTTGAAGTCAATGGCGCGCTGCGCCAGGAAGGCAATCTGAACGAGATGATCTGGCCGGTGGCGGACGTCATCGCGGCCTTGTCGCGGCTGGTCACGCTGGCGCCGGGCGACCTGATTTATTCAGGCACGCCGTCGGGCGTTGCGGCCTTGAAAGCGGGAGACCGCGTGCGTGGCGGCGTCGATGGCGTCGAGGTGTTCGAGCTGCAGATCGCTTGAGCGAGCAGGGCGCCGCGTTTCAAGCGCCTGGGCGCATCATGCCTGCCATCTGCGCCAGCAGTTGTGCGCGCGCCGCATCGATCTGCTGGCCATTGGTCCTGGTCGACAAGGCCGCCCTTTCCTTGCGCCCCAGGAAATAAGCGACCCGTTCCGCATTCGCGCCGGATGGATGCGGCAGGCCGCGCAGGATGCGGTCGGCGCGGATGAGGCCCTGCGCCGCCAGCCAATCCAGGCCGTCGCTGACGCTGGCCCCCATCGGAATGTACAAGGCGTTCGGCAACTGCGCGGCTTCGTGCACAAAGTAGCGCACCACTTCGTCGCGTAGAAAAGCCTGTTTGTGCATCGGCGGCGTGCCGCTGTAGTTCTTGTCGTCGACAAACACCGAGTGCCGCAATATGGCGCCGATATGCACCAGGTGGGCATCGCGCCCGAACAGCGTGGCGCAACTGGCGATGCCGAGCCAGTGCTGCACCCCGATCGCATCGAGCAGGGCTACGAAGTTGGGCCGGATCGGCCCGCTGAATGCGCCGCTCTGGCGCGCCGCGCGCAAGGTGGCGTCGCGGTCCGCCCCGGCCGCCATCTGGCGCTGCGCTTCGCGCATTGCATTTTTCCACTGTGCGAATCCTGGCGAGATGCCGACCACGACCACCCGCGCCTCGGTATTGACCGACTCGAACGGCAGATACACGCTCCTGTAGCGCCCGGCGCGCGCCAGCACGAAGTGCTCGGGAATGTCGGACGGCGTAGCAATACTCGCCAGATCCAGCGCCCTGATCGCCGGCGCAAAGCGGTCAAACAAAACTTCCATCGTGTTCATGCTCAACGGTATAGGTGCTTTATTTTGCCAGTTTTTGCGATGCCTCAAATTGCGCAAAAAACTGATACGCTAGTGCCAACGGTCACATCTGCTGGCGTAGCTGCACGGGAGGACACCATGACACAGGTCGCACTGATTGCCGTCCACGGCATGGGGGAAACGCCGCCCGACTATGCGGACAGTTTGATGGCGCAGCTGCGCACTCGCCTGGGACCGCTCGCGCCGCAGGTCGTGATGCGCGCCGTCTATTATCACAGCATCCTGTACGACAACCAGCGCCTGGTCTGGGAGCGCACCGCGGCCGCCGGCCAGGTGCGCTACGACGCGCTGCGCAAGTTCGTCCTGTACGGTCTGGGCGACGCCGCCGGGCTGGAAAACCGCAAGGAAATTCCCGGCTCGGTGTACGAACTGGCGCAGGGAGAAATCGCCAGCACGCTGCTATCGGCGCATGCGGTGCGGCCGAATATGCCGGTGGTGTTCGTCGCCCAGTCGCTGGGTTGCCAGGTATTGTCGAGCTATATCTATGACGCCCAGAAAGCGTCCGCCGGCAAGCCGGTCGGCGCCGGCATCTGGCGCAATATCGATGCCTGGGCTTCAAACGCGCTGGGGCGCACACTGACCGCCAGCGAGCGCAGCTTTCTGGCCGGCGGCACCTGCGCCGCGCTGGTCACGACCGGCTGCAATATCCCGATCTTCGTGGCCGCGCACAAGGAGATGAACATCATCCCGATTGCAGCGCCGACCTCGCTGTTCAAGTGGATCAATTATTACGACCCCGATGACGTGCTCGGCTGGCCGCTGCAGCCTTTGTCACATGGCTACCGGGCATTGGTCGAAGACCGCGCCATCAACGCCGGCGGCGGCGCGCGCAAGCTGCTGCTGCGCAGCTGGAATCCGCTGTCGCACAACAATTACTGGGATGACGGCGCCGTGCTCGACGCTGTGGCGGGGATGCTGCGCCGGCTGGCGGCGTGAAAGGAGCGCCGCCGCACCGTACAGACCGGTGCGGCGGGGAAAACGTCAGCAGGCGGTCGGCTTGACGCGTTCGACTTCAAGCCCGAAGAGCGGACGCAGGCGGGTGCCGACGATGTTGCCGATAAACGCCATCACCAGCCACAGCCAGCCGTGCAGGCTGCCCGACAGGATGCCGCTGAAGTAGGCGCCGATGTTGCAGCCATACGCCAGGCGCGCGCCATAGCCGAGCATCAGGCCGCCGACCACGGCTGCCATGACCGAGCGCAGCGGCAGCCGCCACACCGGCGCATAGCGCCCGGCCAGCGCCGCCGCCAGCATCGCGCCGAGCACGATGCCGATGTCCATCACCGACGTCACGTCGTGCGAGATCGGCGCCGCCAGCGCGGCCGCGTTGGCCTTGGTCGACCAGTAGGCCCAGCTGGCGGTGTCGATGCCAATCACCGACGCGGCCTTGGCGCCCCACAGCGCGAAGGCCGAGGTCACGCCCCATGGGCGGCCCGACAGCGCCAGCGTGGCGAAGTTCAGCACCACCAGCGCCAGCGCGCCCGCCACCAGCGGCCACGGGCCATGCAGCCACGGCGAACGGTGCGCCGGCTGGGTATGCGCCGCGACCAGGCGGCCGTGGCGGCGTTTCTCGACCAGCACGGTGATGCCGGCAATTGCGGCGAACACGGCCCAGTTCAGGATCAGCGCCGGCAACAGGCCGAGTTCCTTGTAGGCGGCAATCGGCTTGAGTTGCGGCATCGACGTCCAGAACGGCATGTGCGCGGTGCCGATCAGCGAACCGACGATGAAGAAGATCAGGGTGACGATCATGCGCGTGCTGCCGCCGCCGACCGTGTACAGAGTGCCCGAAGCGCAGCCGCCGCCGAGCTGCATGCCGATGCCGAAGATAAAGGCGCCGACGATCACCGAGGTGCCGGCCGGCTGAACCAGTCCGGTGACCGGGGTGCCGAACAGCGTGCCGCCAGACAGGGCCGGGAAGAACAGGGCCACGCCGACGGCCAGCATCAGCATCTGCGCGCGCAGGCCGGCGCCGCGGCCGTCGGCGATGAACACGCGCCAGGCCGAGGTGAAGCCGAAGGCGGCGTGGTACAGCGCCAGGCCGAGCAGCGCGCCGACGATGTACAGCGCGGCCTGGGTCGGACCGACAACTTGCGCCAGGTACAGGGCGCCGAGCACGATCAGGGCCAGCGCAATGCCGAGCGGCCTGGCGTTGATGTCGCTGCGGGGAGGGAGAGATAAGGTTGCTGTATTGGACATTGCGATTCATGCGAAAGAAATATAGCTCGCTATTTTCTCGCGTTTTACGGATTTGTGCAGACACTGCCGCAAAATGTGGCCGGCCGGATGCTGACGCCGGTCCCGGCCAGTCCGCATACAGCCGGGCTTCAGCGCGGCATCTGTGCCTCGCGCGCCGCGTCTTCCCGGCGCATGCGCTCGCGCACGCCGCCATCGATGCCGGTGGCGCCCGGCATCGGCTGGTGCACGGCGCCGCTGGTGGCCGGCGCAGGCGGCGCTTGTTCGAACTGCGCCTTGTGCGCGATATTGGCCGCCATATGTTCGGCCATGTCGGGCGCGATGCGGTGCGACCAGTAGGCGCCGCGCGCCTTCCAGCCGGTCGGCACTTCCTCGCGCGGGAACACGGTGGCGCGCACGATGATGTCGACCACCTTCATCGGGTCGTCCATCATCGGCATGCGCGGCGTGTGGCCGCTGTAGTTGGCGGCCTGGTTGAAGAACTCGGTGTCGGTGGCCCACGGCATGATGGTGCTCACGTGCACATGGTGCAGTTGCGCCAGGCGCAATTCTTCGTTCAGCGCCCGGCCCAGGGCCAGGATCGCCGCCTTGGTCGAGGCATACGAGGCGTGATACGCGAGCGGGATCACGCTCTCGACCGAGCCAAGGTTGACCAGGTTGCCGCTGCGCTGGGCGCGGAACTGGCGCAGCGCCACATGGCTGCCGTAGATCACGCCCTTCAGGTTGACGTCGACGATGCGCGCATGGTCGGCCAGTGGCACGTCGTCGAAGCGCCCGATGGCGCCCACGCCGGCGTTGTTGATCCAGACGTCGATGCGCCCGAAGCGTTGCAGGGTGGCCTGCGCCAGGCGCTGCACCTGCTCGGGATCGGCCACATCGGTCGGCACCACCAGCGCCTGGCCGCCGGCGGCCGTGATCCGGCGCGCCACGTCCTGCAGGGCGTCGGCGCGGCGCGCGGCCAGCACCACGTTGGCGCGCATGCCGCCCAGGCGCTCGGCCACGCCGCGTCCGAGGCCGCTCGAGGCGCCGGTGACGACATAGGTCTTGCCGGCCACCAGGGCCTGTTCATCGGTCGATAGGGTCGTCGCGCAGCCGCCCAGCAGCAAGACGGCGCACAGCAACAGCAGGCGCGGCAGCAGGCGCCACGCGGGATCGCGGATCGGGATCATGAAAGCTCCAGGTTCGGGTTGCTGCAATCCTAGAACAAAGCCGCAAGGGGGCGGTTCCGATACTTTCTGGAATCGCGCCAGGCTGGTTGGCGCAGCAATTTGCATGGCGCTGTCACCGTTACCTGTTGATGGCGCTGAATGCAATGCGCAACAATTGTTCGATGGAAGTAACTCTCTCGCCGTCCAAGGCCCAGTGCCACCCCAGATAATTGGGAAGGCGATGCGAGGCCACGCCATGAAAGCGTGCCAGCCATTCGCGCAACCGGCGGTGGTAAGCGTTCACGTTCTGCACGTGGATGACGCCTTCGGGGCTGCTGCGAACACGTTCTTTTGCGCTCAGGTTGACCGACCGATGTGCGATGCAATGCGTCCGCGCAAAAGCCCGATAAGCCGCATTGGCATCGGTGACCAGCAACGCATGGGGATCGAGCTTGGGCAGTAAGTGCCTGGTCAGCTGGGCAGCACTGAGCGCGCCCCGCCCGGTGACGGCGTCGATGGTCTGGCCACTGCGGTCGCGCGCCACCAGAATGCAGTCGAGTTCGCGCGAAATGCCGCGCCGGCGGGCCTTGCCGCCACGCTTGCGTGGCTTGCGGTCGAGCTTGCGTGAGCCCTTCTGCGATTCGAGCAGGAATAGTTCGTCGGCTTCGACGATGCCGGTCAGGCGCGCCGGGCGGTCATCCTTGACCCGTTCGAGAAAGCGGTGGCGCCAGCGAAACGCCGTGTTGCGGTGTACGCCGACCCGTTTGGCGGCCGCCCGCACCGCTTGCGAATCGAGCAAGGCGCCCAGGTAGTCGAGCCATTTGCCCTTGAGCCGCAGCCGCGCCAGCGGCGTGCCGGTAAGGTCGTTGAATGTGCGGCCGCAGTGGCAGCAGCGAAAGCGCTGCAAGTCGTTGGCATGGCCGTGCCGGTGACATTGCTCGCAGGCGCACTCGGGGCAGCGGCGCGCGCGCGAACGGATCTCATCGATGAGGGCGATTATCCGGTCCAGCCCGGCTGCAGGATGCAGGGCCGCGAGCACCTCTCGGCGCTGATGTTGGTTCAACAGGGCGAGTTGGGCGAACAGCTTGGCGAACCTGGGCGCTTTCATGATCCATTCCCTATCGAATACGACAGGGGTTGGACCTCGAATCAGCTCAGCAGTTCAATCCTCGTCCACAGCTAACGATGACAGCGCCACCGCCTTCGC
>Ga0265797_10001227_pt1 | contig 45528 bp, 30 predicted proteins | sample P2T30metagenome_FD_192433 | JGI IMG/M metagenome (GOLD analysis project Ga0265797, IMG submission 192433) | Plant litter microbial communities from East Loma Ridge, Irvine, California - P2 T30 | ecosystem: Environmental > Terrestrial > Plant litter > Unclassified | place: USA: California...
ATACTCATCAGAGTACAAGTAAAGTCAAAAAATTGTAGCGCTCTAAGCGCAAATGCAATTCAATGCCTATGATGTATGCAAAGTGACAAAGGAAAATATCTCACATCAACAACCTCCACACACCGAGAATGATAGCTGCCGTACCAGTGCACACGCCCATCAGCCATTGTAGTGTGCTGAACTTGACAGCCTCGAGCCTCTCCCTGAGCGCCGCAGTCTCTTGTTCAATCCTAGTTTCCGTCTCCTTGATCTTAAGTTCCTGGCTGTTCGCTTCCTCACGAATCCTGCCCTTCTCGAGGTTCAAATCCAGCCTTACGCTCGACTGCGTCCTTTGCACCTCATCTCTTAGCCTCGAGTTCAGCTTCGCCAGGTCGTTGGTCAAGCGCTCGTGTGAAGCGCGAGTTTGGCCCGATTCGGTGCTGTCTGCGCTCAGAAGCTCTGAGCGAAGTTTGGCGAAGTCGACTTTCTGGGTGTAGGTGGCTTTCTCCTGATCCTCGCGCAAGACCATAGTGCGCGTGAGATTTTGAATCGACTCTTCAATCACATCTGAAAGAACCTTCATCATGGCTTCGGATTGCGCCTCGCTGAATCCCTCGGCTTGGAGTCGCTGTACGAACTTCAGGGTGTCGAAGTGGTGGTCCTTGGCCATGGCGGGGGTGGAGGAGAAGGCGCGGGAGAAGGCGTTCTGCTGCTGAGATATGGGTGGTAGACGACGAGCAGTCCATCGTTGTCTGGCTACAGCAGATGTCGCAGTCGTGCGATTAGGAGCAGCCTGCTGCTTGTGTTGGAAGCCATGGTTGGCGAACGCTGCTGAAGGACGAATGGTGCTGGCGGTCCATGAGAGGCGAGGCAGAGCCTCAAGGGTGCGGAGGGCAGATGGTGCGGCCATGTCTGATGCTTTCCGAGATTGTGCAGTATGCAGATGGATGCTTAGTGGGAGATCAACCGGAGTTGCGGTCACCAAACGGCGATGTTGTTGTGAAGGACTCCGCCCCGAGATCGCTATCAGTGCCGGGCAAACGTCAAATCACGAGGCTGCGGGAGAAGCCTATCGTTATCGCTGCTGCAGCCCTTCGCGCCAGAGCCTTGGTTTTGGGTCGATCAAACTCTCGTGGAGCCTCACACCTCCCAGGAAACGGGTGGAAATCTCACTGTTGTGTTTCTGGTCGAGATGTGGTCTCTTCCGATTGCATCCCAAAGCTTGACAAGCCGCTTGTTGGCGGTGGTCACTCGTTTGTACCCACGTGATGCGAGTCTGATCCAATGATCCTGCGCCCAACGAATGACGTCTTCTTCGCTTGTTCGCTGGGCACTTGGCCATCCATCGCGTTGGGCGAGGGTTTCTCGTAAGACTAACACCCCGTTGTTATCTTCCACCCTCGTCACTCTCTCTTATCTTGACCATAAAGTAGCCCTGCCGTCGCCAACTATTCGCGCAACAAACCCCGCAAGCGTGCATCAGGCGCATCGCATCACGACATCATACCTCGAAGCGCCGCAAAAAGCAACACCCATATATTGAGCTTGCCCCGCGCGACCGCAAACATGCTTCACAAACCCAAATTACCCGACGGTCCTCCTCGCAGTATGTCTCACGGTCGCGGAGGTGCAGGAAACATGGGCACCGGCTCAAACGATGTCGAAACCAAAGACCTCCAGACTCCGACTCTAAAGGGTGAACACTACACTACTGGTCGAGGCGGTACGCAATATTCCATTCCGCGCTGACATAGGCGCGCTGCGACCTACGGCCATGTACTGACCGGATTCATTTAGGCCAGGGAAACATCGTGTCCAATGACAGCGCCGCAAATGCGCGCTTGGCCCAAGACGTAGAGACACCGACCCGCCATGAGCCAGCAACCGGTGGTACCTACCACTGGGGTCGCGGCGGCGAGGGCAACCAGGTGACCCTCGGCACAGGCGATCACAAGAAGAAGGAGCGTTCTGTCAGCAGAGGCGAGGCCGGACACGAGAAGCCGAGCCTGCTGGAAAAGGGCAAGCATGCGCTTGGTCTGGGCAATCTCAAGAAGGAATAATGATTATGATGAGATGGCCTCGGAGGATGCTCGAAAGAACGTCGTGCAATGAGACTGGGTGGAAGTGAATGACTTTGATACCCATGGTAATGGTTTTTTGTTTCGGCCGCTAGGAGCCTAGCACTATTAATTAGCACATCAACATTTGCAAACCTTTGATCTGCTGCTATTTGGGGTTTCTCAATGAGGTTTGAGCAAGTGTTTGAGGGGACATTCAAATAACCTTGACGGGGTCGAGCGCTCCTTCCAGTTTCAAAAGAACGTAAAGTCGACCTCACCTTTCAAACATTCTAAGATAATACGCCAGTGACATGCGACCACTGTCCGGGTTTCATCTCGAGCACACGAGCGCCTCAGCAGTGTTTCCATTGCTAACGTGAGAGACCAATTTGAGTGTTGTTGCCGTTGAGACAGCTACTGTGTCCTATGAGCAGCCTTACCATGTGCGTCCAAGGAATACTGGAAATCTCCAATGTGCTTGCTAGGTACCTGTTCAAACTCGAATCTTGCAAACGTAATCTCATGTTTTTTCTGTGTGTTATTATAATTACAAAACGCTGGGCGCTCCTCTGTGCGTCCATCCAACCGCCGGCACTGTTCAGCCAATGTCAAGCGAGCTGTTGTGTCTTGGATATACCCAATCCAATACTGTCGACGTGCATGTGCGTGGGTCTGTGTTGCATCTCTCAGCCATTTTTTTGCAGCGCTTGCTAGCTATAGTCGTGGTCCAGAGCTCTCGTGGTCAAGCGGCGACTCGGCTTCTCAAATCCAGAACGCGAAGCCGAGAACTCGTGACCACTCGTCCTCCATCGAGTCTGCGGTGACGTGCAAGCCAATCGATCCATGGCGTACGAGATGCAGGCATCGGTCACTAGGCCGTTCCATTCATTCATATTCGCCCTTGATGGGCACCATATCCACATCATGTGCCTTCCCGAACCGAGGCGCTATCAAATTCCACCAAACGAGGTCGGCTGGATTGTGGCTCTGCGGCCTTGAATCAGTCGCTCAGTCTGCACATAAAGGCTGTCGAGGTACTGCATGGCGCGGGGGTCTTTAAGAATCTTCGCAACCTGAAGGCCAGAGCTGATCAACTGCAAAATGTTGCGATCGTCTTTGAGAGGGCGACTCTGGTGCTTTGCTGCATGGCGCATCTCCAAGCTGTTCTCGAGGATCGTGATCAACTGCTTGATCTGACCATTGTACAGCACACGTGCTGGGATGCGACGTTTCGTCGCCAGACGCTTCAGCAAGTATACCCATTCCGACCACTCGCGGTCTGCAGCATTGCGGACAGCGCGCTTGTCCGGCTCAATGGGCACGGGGAACTGGTAGCGCGCGACAAAGTCGTAGCCGCATTGCGACAAGCGGTCGTTCACTTTCGTCAGGATATCGTCTTGTTCTTGTGCATACAGTGTAATGGGCAACTGCGGCAGATCCTCCTCTTTCGGCTCGTAATCGCCATCGGCGGGCTTGTCGAGCAACTGAGACGGGCCATCGAACTCATCGCGGTTCGAAGGTCGGCGCTGAGGGTAGGTCTTGCCCCCACTGTGGAGGCTAGTAGTGCTCGATGCTGTCTCGCCGTAGTAGTTCGGTAATGAGTTGATTCTAGCGGGCTCTGGTGGTGTGCGCTGGAGGCCCTGCTGCTGAAGGCCCTGCTGAGGGTAGTTGCTTTCCCAAGGACTGTAGGGCTGGCTGTCGGCAGGCGATCGATTGGTCGAGGGAGGGAATTGACCTAGCCCTGGAGAGGCAGGCCACGGCGAGTTTTCTGGGTAGCTGACATTACGTCTGTTCGACCAGTCCGGGTCTGTTCCCCATCTTTGCGGCTGGTTGCTTTGGAACGTTCGTTGTTGCTCGGCAGCCATAAGGCCAGGCGGGTAGCTTTAAGATGACTGAGCATGTGTTGTCGTAGCAACATTGAGTGGTATAAGATGTGAACATACCTCACGGCTGGTGAAGGTCTTGTGGAAGACCAGAGGTCCGACCTGTCTGCAGGCTGGGCGAATCGCTGCCTAATGAAGCCATTGGTAAGCCTGATAGGTCATGAAGAGTTGGGCAGCATGACATACTGTCTAGCAAAAGCATCTTCATGCCTTCCATATGGGAGTGCACCGCCACGACGCGGGTCGTTAGGCGCATATCCCATGGATGATATGGATGGTGGGCCCGAGGCCATGTCGAGAGGTGCAGGTAATAAAAGTCAAACGAGAGCGAGGGGCGTGGACGAAAGAGGCGAGCCGTGTCGTGCCAGACCAAATGCAGAATTTGCAGATAGAGGGCAAGAGTTTGATCTTACGTGTGAATGCTAGACCACGAGGCTATCGAGCAGAAAATGCGGCCTCGTGGTTGACTAGCAGCTGTGTGAAAGAAGGCCCCATCCCAATGCTTGAACAGACCCCATAGGCTAGAGGTATAGCGAAGCGCAAGGGAACCCTTCGGCACCCCGAAGAAAAGCGATGGAGAGGAAATATTCAAACCCAACTGCTGCCCATTGCGTAGGTTTGGGTCTCGTGGCCTCCACGCAAGGCACATTTTGCGTCGATCTCCGCCTGCGAGACAGGCTAGGCGGATCTCGCGCACACAAAGCACGCAGCTCCGAACGGCGCTATCAGAGCAAAGCTTTCTGACATTTGGGTAGCCGGTGAACAAGGGCAAGTAATCCTTGCAAATTGGCGTCCACCGGGTGGGTAGGACGAGACTTCAAATCTGCAAAAGTCAGGGCGTAGTCCAAACAAGCGCCCGTTGGCCTCTCGGGTATGGCGCCGGACGCTCGGGCGTCTCCTAACGACATCTGAATAATTTTGGCTTGCCGCAGCCGAACAATAATTCTGGCGGACCGAAAGTGGGCTCTGCCGTGGTTGGCCTTGCAAGTTGCGAGACTTTCGATGGTGCCTTGTTGCATTGTGTGGCTGGAGCCCAAAGGCTTGACCTGGTCTTGGACATCACGACGTGTAGGACATGCTACCTCCTAGAAGGAACTTAGAACATCCTTCGATGCAGAGAGGACGGGCCAGGAAGTCGGGCATGGAGCCTTTGCGGATGGCAGAACGGAAGGCAAAGTTAGACCTGATTGGACTGGGTCAACCCATGAAGGCCTTGGAGGATTAATCATGGCACGGACAACACTCGCGAACGCTCGCTGTCGAAAATTCCCCGGACCACTTTCGCGGGAAGGATTGACCTTGTCGCGTGTTTCGCCCTACCACAGCTACCGCACCATCTTGGCCGACCATGTGGTGGTTCGCCTAAACCGTAGTAGCAGATAGACGATCGACGCAAGCGTCCCTTGTACTGCATGGTCAAGCGTTTGGGCTCGCATGCAGTGCAGCCGAGCTCATATGTGCCGCTGTCAAGGCTGATCTTGAACGAAATAGTAGAGACGTGGGGGGTATATGTATAAGAAAGTCAAGGGAATGCCTGTAGCGATGGGCATACCTTTGTGATCACCAGCCCGATCATGAGTTCGAGTACATCAAAGGACAACGCATACAGCAACCATCACGATCGTGCTCGTGCGCTAAACGCCCAATGTTCGGCGCTTCTAAAGCCTTCTGTGTTTGCCGCGTCAAGTTATGCCAAGCCTCATATCGCCGTGTTACTAATACATGTCTGTTCTGTAGATGTTTTGGACGACTCTCGATCCTGAGAGTGCACCACAAAGTGAGCTATAGACCGACACAGTCGTTTGACACCAAGATGGGATCATTCTCAACGGCGGTCTCGTATATCTATTCGCCGTATGCCATCTGAATAGCCGATTGAACAGGCAACGCTAGGCGATCAGTCGGCATATCAAGCCGGAGATTATTGCAAAAGTAGAAGCAAAAGGTCGAGATTCAGGTATCTGCCCGGCCTCGGTAGGCATGACTTTCGTTTTTGCTAGGAGGTAGGTGCCGCGTGGGGGAACTGACAAAGTAGCCTAAGGTTTCGTGATCAAAATCTGACAGTCTGGTCGTTCCACGGCAGCACGCCTAAATCCTGGGACTTACGAAGCGAGATGTGCATGTTGATGCGAGTCAACGATTGAGACTGTCATCTCTTTTACGGTTGGCGGCTCCCGCGAATTCGCCATGCGTGGGGTTTGACGCGCGCGCGCCTGTTGGCGAAAGTGCGGTGAGCAGAGACGAAGATAGGAGACGTCGGATTACTCCTTCTACTGGTTCCACTATCTCTCGACAACGCATCTTTTTTGGCGGCAACCCGCATCGTCCGAACAGACCGCAGCACCCGTTGAGATTTTTGGTCTGCCGGTTTACGGCCGCGGAGTCGTCTCCGACAACCATAACGCAATAACGCTCGTTTAGAGATCCCGCACAACGGTGAGAAGGGATGGTTGCTTGGAGTCGTCTTCGGCATTTGGCGACTACCCCTGCCATAGTTCATTCATGGGTGGACTAGCCTTCCGGATAGTGAGAAGTATAGCACTTGGCACACCACGGTACTTTGAGTCACATGTGTACGCATCTAGCTACACTATACTATGCTATCATGATCGTATCTAGGTGTTGCAAACTAGATATTTATCATCGAGATACTAGATTAGGAGTGAGTGTGCTAGTGTTGTAGGCAATGCGAACATCTCTTGAGTATACCGGCCATTGAGATGATATGAAGAGTGCCTACTAAGATCAGTAGCAAGTGGGTTAGCATCATTGACCATCAAGACTAATCAGCCTTCCTTGCCATGAAGAGTACGTACACAAACTTGAGCCTAACAGCTGTTACTTCAAGAGACCGAAGAAGACCAAATTAACCCAGTGGACCGGATCTAGAACTTGGATTTGCCGCAAGATGGCTGTGAACATGTACATTAGCTACGGGTGTGCTTGGCGAATCCTATCTTCTACCACCCTCCTTTCCCACCAAAGCCACCACTGTCCTCAATCTTGCCCCTTCCCCTCGTCGACTTCTGCTGCGCAGCCTCATGTTTCCTGAGCTCTTCAGGCACGCGAGACAGCGAGCTCTTGCTAATCATCTGCTTCAAATCATACATAACATCGCTATCCTCGCCACCCAAGAAAGTGATAGCCACACCCTGCTTGCCCGCACGACCGGTACGACCGATACGATGCGTGTAGCTCTCGATATTCGTCGCCATGTTGAAATTAATCACGAGCGAGACATCCGGCACATCGATACCACGACCCGCCAGATCGGTGGCGACGAGAATTTGAGTCTGGCCGTTGCGGACTGAGAGCAGAGCGGCTTCACGCTGGTCTTGGGTTTTGCTTCCGTGCAGGGTGACGGCGCTGAAGCCTTGTCTTTGGATGTCGCGGGCGATGGCGTCGCAGTTGCGCTTGATGTTGACGAAGACGATGATGGGCGGCTTGAATTCGTGCGAGTGGAGGATGTCGGCGAGGCGCTTCTTGCGCTTGTCTTCGCCCTGGATGAATTCGACACGTTGTTCGACGGTGTCGACGGCTTCGCCCACGTTGCCGATTGTCACGATGGCTGGGCGGCGGAGGTATTTGCGCGCGATGCGTTCGACGGCGGATGGCATGGTGGCTGTGTACATCATGGTCTGACGGTACCTGTCTTTGCCGCCGAGGTGACGAGCCATCGCCAATGGGTTTTCAGCGTCATCTGTGTCGGGCTTCTCGTTACTTGCCGGAAGAGCGTCGAGAATCTTATTCACAGGCTCTTCGAAACCAAGATCAATCATGCGATCAGCTTCGTCCATAATGATGTAACAGCACTGGCTTAGCACAAGGACACGTCGCTCGATACAGTCGACGAGACGACCTGGTGTGGCGATGATGATCTCGGCACCATCACGCATATTGTAGGACTGTTCTTCGATGCTGTGACCACCGACGAGAGACACACACTTGAAGCCGAGGGGAGTGGCGAACTTCTTTGCTTCAATCTCAATCTGTTGTGCCAATTCACGGGTAGGTGCCAGAATGATAGCATAAGGTCCGTCGTTCTTTGTGAATTCGTTCAGCTCCGGGAGCTCGGAGATGTAAACCAGCAGTGGCAGCAAGAATGCTGCTGTTTTACCGGAACCAGTCACGGCAACACCAATCAAGTCGCGAGATTGTAGCGCCACAGGTATGGCAGCTCTCTGCACGGCTGAGGGCTCTGCATAGCCCACCTGGTCCACAATGTCCAACAACCGAGACGGCAGACCAGATTCTTTCCAGCTGCGCATAGGATTGGGGATGTTGCCACCTTTCGTAGCAATGTTGAAGTCCTCCTTGAAAATGCGCCAATCTCTCTCGCGCATCCGCTCCAAAGGCTTTGCGCTCCAGTGTATGTCGATTCCGTTTCTCCCACCTTCCTCGCGCCTCCTGCGCTCCATTTCCAGAATTTGTGCAGCGCGTTGTGGTCCAGCCTCGGGGTCGCGCTCTGCCAGAGAGGCAGCATATTTCCGCACCTGCTCCTCGCTCATATCATCTGTGAAGCCACCCAGCTTTCCGCGTCCGAAGAAATTGGTCTCCGCACGTGTGTTGTACAGAGGGTTGTAGTCCGGGCTCGTGTCCTCCTCAGTATTCCACTCGAAGTTGAACTTCTTCTCCGTAGTCCTCTTTCTCTTCTTTTTCGCGGAGAATGACGAGACCTGAGTGTCGGCGCCCATGTATCGTTGCCTGATCATCGTAGTTTCAACATCTGCGTCCTTGGGCTTCTTCGATTGCGGCCCCTCGACAACTGCCACAGCTCTTGGCGCAGGAGGAGGTTTCATGTCGTAGCCCTTATCCGGCAGCCTCTGAGCAGGTGGTGGTCCCCGCCCAGCCCGATGTCCATTCTGCATGGAGCGTGGCCCAGTTGGCGCCGCCAGTCCATTTGTGCCGTTCGTCGAAGCAGTCTTGCTGTCATTCCCACTGACATCTATTTTTGCAGCCGCGACCTCTTTCTCACGCTTTTCCAGAGCGAGCCTTTCGCGCTCCTTCTTCGAGAGAAACTTGGGCTTCGCTGCCGCCTCGTCTGCGGCTTTCTTCTTGGCCAGCAGCTCTTCGATACTGAGTGGTTGCGTCTTTGGTTTGGCGCCCCATCCGAGTTTACGCTTCCTCAAGTTGGGCTGTAGGTCCTCCTCGGTGTCGAGTTGTCCGTTGGTAGGCGGAGGTGGTGGTGGTGGTGGAGGCGGAAGATCTGAGCTTGGTGGAGGCGGAGGTGGAATATCATCCGAGGGTGGTGGAGGCGGCGGTATCGCATCTGAAGGCGGCGGAGGTGGTGGAGGAATGTCCATTTTGTTCTGATGGGCGACCGATGTCGTGGTGATGTTCAGTCGTTGTAGGCGCAAATGTTGTCTTGAAACATGTGAAGCTCGCGCTTGGACATCGCGAGTTGGAAGCCGTCGACTTCACTCCAGCTCCTCTGAAATCACATGCGACGTCATATTGCAGTTCTCAAATATCTGATACACAACAAAATTGAAGGACGGTTGTGATCATATGTTCCTCATTTGCACATTATGCAGTATTTATACGAAGCTTCGCCAAGCTGATTCCAGTGTATTTGCACAAGCAACTAGGCACCCAAGGTTCTGAAGCTGGCGGTACGCACTACCGATGACTACATGCACACGGAAAAACACAATGTACAAAACAACAACCTTGTAGTAACGTGCATGCGAGTGTCACAGATTGACTGGTGTTTCATTCCATACATGAACACATATCCAAAAGAAACTAACAAGGAAAAGGCACACATCATCTCGCACGCCGTGTCTCATTAAGCCGCCTGGCCAGCCTGCTGCGCCCGGTTATCCCATAGTCCCCGACTGGTCTCGTCAATTCTCCTTTGCTGCTCCTCAATCTGCGCCTCGCTCTGTCCCTTACCATCCGCACTCGCGACGTCCTGCATACTCGAGTCGCCATCAGAGTCTTGCACACGCTTTGGGTTTGTGGAGCTGGCGCCGTCCATCATGCCCAAGCCGCCTGAGCGTAGCTGGTTGATCGCGCGCACAGTATCGATTGCTTTGTGAAGAGTTCGCCTGGCGTTGAAGTTCTTCTTGACAGTGGGCAACAAATCTTCCTCGCCGCGGTCGGACTCTGGTCCGGCTATCCATGGGTGTGAGAGTGCTTCGTGTGAAGTCATGCGCTGAGTCGGGTCGATTGTGAGACAGCGCTTGATGAACTGGCGTGCCTGGACGCTGACACCACGCCAGTACTCCAGTGGTGTGAAGCTGTAGTCTGCAACCAGGATGGCCTGCATCTCCTCCAGATTGCTGTCGCGATCGAACGGAGTGTAGCCGCACAGCAGGAAGTATGTGATTACGCCAATAGCCCAAACATCGACAGGCTTTCCGTGCCCGCTCTTTTTGAAGATCTCGGGCGCCATGTAACCAGGAGTGCCGCAGGTAGTAGTCAGAACGTGGAATTGTTCTTCGTCCATGATGCGGCTGAGACCGAAGTCGGCGATAAGAAGGTCGGCATTGTCTTCGGGCGTACGGAAGAGCAAGTTCTCGGGCTTGAGGTCGCGGTGTACTATGCCGTGGTCGTGCAGGTATGCGACAGCTGAGAGGGTTGCGCGAATGAGGTCGGCTGCGTCTGATTCGAAGTAGGAGCCCTTGCGGCAGATGCGGTCGAAGAGCTCGCCGCCGAGAGCTAGGTCGGTGACGAGGTAGACTGTGCGATCGTAAGTATCTAGCAACACGTGAATGGTAGGTATGCACTCGTACGGTTGTTCATCGTCTCGAAGTAGTCCACCAGTGTAAGGATGTTCTGGTGGCCCATGGACACTCGCTTCAGCACGGCGATCTCGTTGCGCACCATGTGCTCACGGCCAGCCATGAGGCGCTTGTTGATGACCTTCGCGGCATAGTAGCGGCCAGTATCGATGTGTACGCACTCTTTCACGACTGAGTATGAACCGGCTCCCAGGGTCTTGCCTGTTTTGTAGCGGCAGGGCTGAACCTGCGCTTGAGGCTGGGCCATGCTTGCGAGCGGAGGAACGGTCGGTCGTATGCCAGTCGGGTGTGTGTGTGTGTCGCAAGCGCTGAGTCGCAGGTCAGCAATCAGTGCAACTATGTAGTGATATGGACGTGGTATGGTGTGGAGGATGGAGTGGCAGTGGTGGTGATTTGAGAGTCAAGCACGTGGAGCTGGCATGGCATCAGCGTTTGCCCTGTCCCTGGACGAGTCGAGAGAACCGTTGGCAGGACCCACTTTGTCATCGCGGGGCTGACATCCTACTTCCTTGCTCGTATCTTTTTGCGCTAGGCCGAGCATGTGAAGATCACGTGCGATAGAATATGTCAAGGACTGCCACCTCGCTACCGATCTATGCTAGGACTGTCTACTATAAGTAATAACCTAAATATGCTTATGCTAACATTGAGATATTATTGACCACAGCTAGCTATTTCAGCACATTGTGAGCCAATACCACAACGCAAGAGACCAGCAAAGGCTGACTTCCCGCTGAACCGATGTCACAAAACACAAGTTGTCAATTCACACAGAGCATCAGTTAACGATTTATGTTGAACACCTGGCCTTGTCGCAGCTGGGGAATGGAAGCATTGAAAATCCCATGTTCAATGACTTTGTCGGTTGAGCAGCCGCTTCAGACATTTCTACAGCGCTTGTCATCGGAGCCCTCGCCGTTGGTCACTGGTTGACAGGTCACAAATGCAATAATACGAAAATCGGTACGTCGGATGGAGAGAGTTCTCGCGAGCTGATGGCGATAACCGCCCTGGCGAGCAGTATCGTTTACTGAGTGGTAGCCAGCGTTGGTCACCGAACATCGCAAACCCGGTATCCTGAGAGGCTTGAGATATTGTTAGACTGTCGGAAGAGACACTTGCCTACTTCTGGAGCGTATCGCTCGGTTGCCCAAACACACATTGTAAAATTGTAAAGGCGCGCGTTCCAGGTAAACCTATGATCCATGTCCAAGCAACACAAACGCTCATGTCGCTGGTATCTATTTGGGTGTTCGTATCTCGGGATGGAAGCAGGCGGCTGGCAAGGGCTTGGAATAGCCACGAAAAGGATTTCGGGGCGCGCGCTAAAAGATGCTTGTGAAGAACGCATCGTCAATGGCAGGAGGCGTCTTATTTTTGGGAGAGGGTTCTGTCAGGATTCATGATGGATCTTGAAAGTGAAAGAGTAATGATGTTCAAGCAGCAGCGACTGGTTATGAAGAGATCTCGCAACGCGCCGTGGAAGATGCATCCGTGGAAGGCGAGGCGCCTGTCAATATCCCTGCTTGCATGCGCGGCTAGAAGGTGTCGCCTAAGTGTAAGGCATCTGAGGATCAATTCTAGCTAAGGTGAGTAATTTGGTTCTTCGTGTTGAGCTTCAGGTTGACTGTCGGTCGTCAAGTCGGGCGACATTGAGACGGTTCGATAAGATTGGAAGGCATGCATTATCACAGGGTGATCTAGAAATAACGTCGCGAAAACGTAGCGTGAAACGAGCAACGGCTTCCGAGGTCCCCTTGATCCACCTCAAGGATAGCCACGTGACCCTCAAACTCAACCCCACGAAGCCCAACTCGTCTGTTTCCACCCCCAGTGGACTTCACCATTAGCCTTTCAACCAGCAATAACAGTTCCCATTCCCATGGAACACTTACTTGAGCTTCTTAGCTGACAGAAGTCAACAGTGGAACGGCCTGGCATGATTGCACCGGTGAAGTGAGCTCCATCCCACCTGCAGGCCCTCAGGCCTTGCCACGCGAACTCGGCGCTTAAAATGGACGAATGAGAGGCGACTTGATCTGCGGCATCGTTGGTGGCCCTCGTCCGCATATAGTAACACCTCTGCCTGCTCCGCCTTCCATTGGCTCTTCTGCCGCCATGCTCGCATCACAAACAGCGGCCCGGCGAACATCAACTGTGGTCTGCTCTGGTGTCTACGCGCCCGCCGCACCTTGACGCCGCTTTTTCGTTTCTTGCTACACTGTGCATGCTCTTGCAGCCTACCGCCCTGCTACCCTTTGCTTCGACACACTCCTTCGGTTGTCCTTAAGCCTCGCTTCTTCCCCTTCTTGCCCCGGTTCTTTTCTTGTACACGGCATTTACCTACGCCAGTCCCCAACTACTGGGTGTCTTCGTTGCCTTGCCGTTCGTTACGTTCATCTTTCATTGAAGTCTCACTCAAGAACACCTACTCCATCATGGCTTCAGCTACTGCCACTGCTACGATGGCTGCTGCCGGCTTCGACAAACGGCCCAGCTCACTCGCAGCCTCTTCTCTAGCGACTCCAGGATCTGGTACCTTTCCATCTGAACTGCGGAGCCCGATGGTGGCATCTCCAGGTCTTTTGAAAAAAGACGAGGCCTTGAAGACCCCAATCACCCCGCCATCCGCCTACCTCGACTTCCTGAAGAACATGTCTCCAGCTTTGATGAGTCCTCTACCGACAGGCACCAGCACCCACTTCAAATTCCCAGAGAAAGCCTCGACCAGGATTTCCGAGATCGGCGTCGACAGACCCATACACAGTCCAGCAACATCCCAACCAGCCTTGTCTCGCAACACATCGTTTGAGTCCGACTCCACGTCATCAACGTCGTCGACCGAGAGCGTTGTTTCGCAAAGCAGTGCCAATACCACATCTCGATCTAAGCCACAATCACCTCGCATCACCATACCACCTTCATCGTTCGCAATGCCCGCCCCACGATCATCACGCACACCGCGGCGTCTACACATCCCACAATCACCCTTCACACCAGCACTCAGCTCTGCACACTCGATGCCCTCGCCGTACTCGGGCACACCCCTCAGCGCTGCACCCTGGAGTGCGACCTACTCACCCGGCGATGCTGACCCAGAAGTCAACGGAAAGCCAGGAAAGGTCAGCGTACGCCAAGTGGTTACTAGGACCGTCACATACTGCCGCACCCCGCTGGAGCCCGCACCTCGCGGTAAGAGAAGAAAGCTTGATGGTCCCGCTGGTGGCTCGTCTTTGCTTGATAGCTACCTAGCGGAGCGGGAAGAGGCTCGCAAGGTGGAGGAGGCCACAGAAGAACAGACTGTAAAAGCAGAACCTGCGATCAAGCAGGAAGCTTCTGAGGAGCCTGCCAAAACGCCCACCTCTGTACCATCCCCACCAGAGGACGCATAGTCAGCCGGATTGACTACACGCGCGCACACTCATGACAGGTGCAAGACTCGCGGCCGATGCTTCGCGGCCGCGAAACGCTCATTCAAAGCAACGTCTTGCCCAACTTGACGACTGAACGACGAATACCAACTTTTTGCTTACAGAAGCCTTCGACAGCCTGGCGCTTGAGGCGTATGGGTGGAAGAATCGCGAGATTTATTTTGGAATAACAGGTTCCTAGGGCGTTCAATGCATGATGGATCTTGGCGCTGGATCTGGGCTGGCAGCTTTGTTTTGTTGCGAGCATGTACGGATGGAAACAAATGATTGTTTGCGTGCGAGACATTTGGATGCAAAATTTACGAAAGCATAGTGGTATTTATTGATGCTACCTTTATCCTTTTTTCAACAGCTTGCCGTGCTGTCGCGTCTTCTATTTGTTCACTTCGCAACATCATGCTTGTTTCTCAGCCGCTCCACAACCAAGAGGCGCCTGGATGAGCAAGCGCATCTCAGGCAAATGCCGTTCACATGCCGACGGACAAGATCACGTCCCAGGCCATCCTCACCACTGAGATACTGCCAATGAGGTCGGGCCTTCCCAGCAGTTAGTTTGCAGTCACCATCGGTCGTGAAGACGAGCGTAGTTATACTCGGCACTGAGATGACATCGCTCAGACTCAGTATGAGCAGTATGCCGGATAGCGTGGGCGAATGAGACATCACGTTGTCCTTGTTGCTGACTCGTGGATGACCAGGTCTGTTTCGGTGGGAAAAGGGCCGGATCTGTTACATTTTCATGGGCCGAAGTCATGTACCCTTAGTCTGAATTCGCCTCTCAAGCACGGTGGCCGGCCAGTCCGGCTCGTCCACGACGTCCCCAAGTCGCACAAAGCCCTGTTTGTCGTAGTACCTGTTCATCCAATCTCTGGTCAGTCTCAAGATCCATTCTTCATCAACGAAGGACGACGTACTTCACCAGAAGGTAGTTATTGCCATTCCAACCGTCCAAGCATAATCGACCGATGTCCAGAGATCGAGCCTCTTCATCCGCACACTCCAGTAATTTCTGGCCTGAGCCTTTGCTGAGTGTTCCCACTCTGCGGTCCGTGACGAGATATCGAACGTACAGAAAAGGATTCTGAGCATCTTGTTCCGGCAGAACCGGTCGAGTGTAGTCTGAACTCCGGCCTTCGAGTATCATCGCAGCAACAGGCAACACAGCATTCTTGCTTTCCTGATCACGTGAGGGCCTCAAGCGTCGAACATACTCGGGCAATTCATCGTTCTCGACTTCGACATCCAGGATAAATATCTTGATCCAGTCAGTGCCCCACGCCTGCTCCTCTTCGCTTCGCTCAACGAGTCGCTTGTATTTCTGCTGCGCGGCGTCACGGACGGAGACTGACGCAGAACCCCATTGCTCTGCGCTGCCGATCGCTGCCAGGTACGGAAGCTGGCTGTCTGTGAATTCGAGGATCTTTTTGCCGTCTTCTTGGGTTGAGGATGCTGGTCGGATGTGGTATTTTGGCACCATGTCTGCTTTTGTACAAAGATTGAAGAGAGGTTCCGGGTATCTTAGACGTCTGAAATTCGAAAAACGAGAGTATATTGTGTTAAAAATGCGGTGAATAGTGCACTGGTGGCATACGAAGGCGGTGGAGATTTTTGGGCATCGGGATCGTTGGCAACTCTAACCCTAAGCTTGTGATTTATCATGATGTGCACACATGCATGTGTTCAATTGTTTGTGATTGAATGCATGTGCATGTGCGCATACACGTGCGATTGATCAAGTGTGTGCAGACAGTGTAGTGCTTGGTTGCGTGAGTAATGATGTGCTTTGCATGGAACACAGTGCCGAAGCATTGTGGGTCTTTATCTATAACCAAAGCATTTCAGAACTTTATGTTCCTGTGAATGAGATACAACGCAAATCTCCAAAGGTACAAAAACAGTTTTGCTGCTGCCAGAACAACCAAAAGTGTTCCTTAGTCTAGTGGCTACTGCGAGCAAGAAAGCCACCAGGTCTCACTGTCTACAAGTGAATAGACCTTGCTAACACCTTCACTTCTGCAGCGACGGAATACCTCGAAGTGTGCTGCATTTAACAGACGCCGAGCGAGATGGAACGGATGGATTAAGTGCGTTTCAGCATTTCCTTGATCGACAACAGGAGTAATCCTTCACCGGACCGGCACCTCCTCACAAACATACCTCTCGATGATCCGGACATTGAGAGCTGACAGCAGAAGACATTACACTAATTACCCGTGACTGCGCTGGCGTGAATGGCAGATACGAGGTTCGCTCGGGCAAACAGAGGCCCCTTGGTGAGACCACGTCCTGCGGGAGAGGTAAGTTATCTCTATCCTATGATCATGACCTGGTGGCTTTCTCTTTTACTCCAGCGCGTGTACTCAAAAATTGTTTCCATCGAGACCAAAAGCTGCTCCTGCAAAGACCACCAACCATGTTCGATACCTATCTTCCCGTGGATTGTGGCCAATGAATACTCCGTGGGAAGTGAGTGATCCTAGTATTGTGCTCCAGGCCTGAGCACAACAACGCAATCTGCTTGGAGGAATGGTATCAGGTTGTTCGGCGTAGTCTTTTTCCTATAAAGCCTATCGGAATTCAGCAGAAGTATGATCTTCCATGAACGATCAGGAGAGCAGACCGCGTGTATTGCGTGACCAAGGTTAATGCTCCTACCTTAAGGCGGCTCTTTTGGAATGGCCCACAATCGGTAGGCCCATTTCGGAGCTGGTTCCTGTCGGGCACTCACAGCATGCCATACAAACTATGAACTGGCAGTGTAATGTATTCGCTGGTGCGCATCAGAAGTGCCTTATACGTTGGTGTTGAATACTTCGGCATGCTCGGTTGGTCATCAATTTGCTGCCAGTCACTTCTCAGCGTCAAGAAGCTGTGATCGGTGCCACATGCGATGCGATGTCCCCCGATCCCGTTGAGAGGCCTGCGTCCAAGCAAGATCGAAGTCCCTGCCCCTGCCAATACAGTGGCGTGTAGGAAGCAGGAACCGGAACCAGACTGCTGGGTAGGAATCGACTATTGGCGACGCGACGAGGGCTAAGAATCTTGACTACCGAACAGATATACCCTCGTCGCCTGGGTAAGAGCATGGTGTCGTGAGCTGTCTTAGATTGTGCATTCGCCCTGAAAGGAAGATCGTCGTGCAAGTCTGCACGACACGTTAGCGGCCCGTGGGACGCAGCTTCCTTGTTCCGATTTCGGCCGTTTGCCTGTGCCGTTTCACGTTTGACGCTTCACCCCGTTTGCTAGAAACCTTACCTATATCAACACAGACTGCATTATCCATCGACGACCGGCGTATCATGGTGCTGTGCAGGGCAAACCACTGTACATGGAAATCCCGACTAGAACCCATCACGGACCACTAATAAATCGCGTGGCCTGGTACCATGCCGGCAACAGATTCCGAAGGGGCCGTGACAGGCCGTCGCGCCACACTCGCATGCACACGTACCAAAGCAGGCTATAACAATGTGTGATAACTACTGGCATCACCTTGGCCTTCTACGAAAAAATGTTCCGAACGATCTCGCCAACACCATCGAATTCCGGCACTTCACCTTGCCCTATAACGAAAATCCAGAAGTAATGTGTGGTTTCGAAGATCTGGTCTGTGACATCGGCTCACGGATACCTACATAAGACGATCCTGCAGTGCGGTACTTGCATGTGAGAGAGCTGAGTATTTGTATTTTCTCTTTTCGTTACCGCGTCTGATCTGGCCAGATCACAACGGAAGACACTGTTATTACTACCAGGATCTTTTAGTCGCCATGACAGAGACGACGTATACGGAAGAGACCGCCATCCAGGTGTCGACGATCTCGGGCCACACTTCACCACTCGCCCTCTACGTTGTGACTGTCATCTTCACGATCGTCGCATGCCTGGCTATCATCGCGCGCCTTTGCGCTCGCACGCTCATCGCAAAGCAACCGGGCTCCGACGATGCCTTGATCTCCATAGCCGGAATCCTCTCGATCGCATTCTGCATCACGACCTACAAGCAGACCGAGTTCGGCATGGGCAAGCACATCTGGCAGTTTCCTCGCTCCGAGTATGAGATCATCGCTATGTGGTTATGGTCGTCTGTCTGGATCTACTACGCTGCGCTCGGGTTTACGAAGCTGTCCATCCTGTTGCAGTACCTGCGCATCTTCCCTCAGGTCAATTTTCGCAGAGCGTGCTATGCTATGATTGGCGTCATTACGCTCTGGAGCTTGTGGGCGACGTTCAGCGCGCTTGTGATGTGTGTTCCGATACACCTGTTCTGGACGGCGGAAGACTTCTTCAATGATCCGAGGTGCTTGCCGAGATTGGAGGTTTGGTTCGTCACCCTGTTATTAGTTACGTATAGAGGCAATCAACTAACAGGTACAGGTATGCCAACGCTGCTGTCAACATCTTGACTGACTGCGCGACTGCTCTTCTGCCGATTGGTGTAATCAACAGCCTCGACATGCCAAAGCGCCAGAAGAAGCTACTACTGGCCGTGTTCGGCATTGGCCTGTTGTAAGCACCACAGAGAGTCATATATATCTACACAGGCTAACACTAGATAGCACGTGTTTCATCTCCGTACTCCGCCTAGTATACATCTACCCCATGGCCGTCAACCCCGACCAAACCTGGCACTCGCCTCTACTCTGCATCTGGTCCGCAGTCGAACTCAACGTCGCCATCATCTGCTCCTGCGCGCCAACACTAAGGTGTCTGATCCAGCGCTTCTGGCCCAAATTCCTCAACTCGGTCGTCTCCAACTACGCTTCTGGCCGACGCTCCGATCGCGAAGACTCCGCGGCTACCGCGGTCAATTCCAACTCAAATGCTTCGAAGACTTCGTTCTTCAAGCCGGGGAACAACTCACAAATTGAGAGCGGAGCGGGAGGCAAGAAGTCTTCTGATCGCCTGCAAGCCTTCCGTCGCAGTCTTTCGAAGCCGTTTACGAGAGGGAACTGCGATGGCGATAATGGCAGTGCTATTGACTTGACCACTTACAATAGCGAAGCTCCGTCGGGTAAGGTGTCGTTACAGCATGGAAGAGATATCGAGGTCGAGGTGGAAGTTGTGGTGGAACAGAGCTCTGATGTTCACCCTGGCGATTACAGCAAGCCATCTGAATGGAGGCCGTGTTAGGCGTGAGCGAGGATGTCGCTCCCTGTGGCGGGAGTACGAGCACAGTCAGTGTGTATTGCGTGTCTGTAATATTTCGTCAATTCAATAGTAGCCACCGATAGAATAATAATCGCTATCTTCGAGCCGACAAACCAGATGTCGAGAGAGCGTGGAACGAGCAACAGCATTACAGCACCAATTAATCACCAGCTTGCACCGTAGAGTGGCACCGTACGGCTATGAGAGTTACATTACCAGACATAGACGCATGGAGATTATGTAGACCTGTATGTCTATGCGCACGTGCAGCGCAGCACATCATTCAGTCACGTGACAGCAGACTTCACTCCACGTGCATGACAGGAAACGCTGGACGCAACTTACTCAGTATCTCACCTTCGGTCTGCACCTTCAGGCCAGCAGGCGTCCCTTTGAAGCTTGAGAAGCTGAGTTCTTCGCGTTACACATCGTGAGATCCGTGACTCAAAGGTCCAGCCGAGCCTGCAATCTATCGCCCTTTGTCTGTGCTGGGTATGCGTGTCACAGGGGCGGCGATCGCACGCCCAAGGCGTTACGGCACATGCTGAATGAAGCAGCGTGCGTGCGTATGCACTGCAGGCTTGCAGATGGTATATAATCCTCAAGGCTCTTTTGTGACGAGCACGTGATCTTCGAGTGTTGACGGAGACGGACATGAATGGCAACGGTATGGCCGTTGGATCAGTACCTTAGTGAGAGAGCAGCATCGAAGCAGGGAGAAGCGCTCGCTGCCCTACGCGAAGGGTCCAAGGTCCTTGCCCAACCCTTAGGCCAGAACGACGACGATCAACGGCGGGAAGCGAGCGCAGAGTCTCGAAAGGCTGGATAATGTTGGTAGCCATCGGATAGATACAGCTCCTGGTATAGACTATCTGCGTGCTAGTTATGGAGTAACCGCTCTTGCATGATGCAACTAGTATTATAGATCTCGAAAGATGCTTCATATCATTAACAAATATTGTTCGATGTGAAAGGATAGTAACAATATTGTCACGATCGCGAGTTCACTTCCAAGGGCTCGCCCGGGCTCTCCCCCAAGAATTAATGCGGGGAGGCGCGACTCGCACCCTCGCTTGAGGTACGCACCACGCACCACGCAAGGTTCCGCACGACAATAATGTTGTGACAGCCTCCCTTCGCTCGTCCACCCTCACCTCCTCCACAACCGCCATATCACTACTGAACGTCTATCGCTATCAACCACACGTGCTGCAGGGCTCGTCTTGAGCCGCCCTGCTAAATATACCCGCCCACTACCGCCCACCGCCAAGTCTATGGCAGAATGCCGCCGGATCGACCTCCAGGCTCCTCAGTGAGCATACGACGATTGCGAGACGTCCTCCTCTACGCGACCCTTCTCGTACCCTTTGCAGCCGCTCTGCAGCAGCCGCCGCACGATGCCTACCCCTCCCAGCCCGCCGACCTGGACGCTGCCGCGACGGTCCAGCGTGCTTACGACCACGCGGCTGACTCCCTCAATACGCAATTGAGCGGACAGCGAGGCTTCCGTGATACATACCCCCACAAAGCGCGGACTTCTCTCAACCAGCGCGCCCTTGCGACTTTGTCTCCGGTCGAATCCAATTCGGCCGTTCGAGCACCTCCTGCCTACAGGTCGCCGGCATCCAGTGTCGGCCTTACCTCGCGACAACCGGCGCGATCACTGCAGGACTGGCAAGTCGAGGACATCATACTCCTGGCGACGGTTGACGGAAGCATCCACGCGCGAGACCGGACCAATTTCGCGCCGAGATGGCAGCTAGAGTCCGACCAGCCCATGGTGGAGACCTTATACCACCGAATGGCGAACAAGTCTGTCCACAAAGATGGTCTGGACCAGGAAGATCCACTATGGATCGTAGAGCCGAGCCAGGACGGTAGCTTGTACATGTACGCTCCAGCTTCTGGTGTCAAAGGAATGCAGAGATTGGGGTTCACCGTGAAGGAGCTGGCAGACATGTCTCCATACGCGACTGAAGGCTCGCCTGCAGTCGCTTACACCGCGGACAAGAAGACCACATTGTACACCATCGATGCAGCAACAGGCAACATCATGAAGATGTTCAGCTCTGGTGGATCCATGACCAACAACGATCGAAGCTGTCGTCGTGTGAACCCTCTCGAGGCTGTGGACGAAGAAGAGTGTGAAAAAATCGGCACCCTCACCTTGGGCCGTACAGAATACACCATTGGTGTGCAGGATCGCAACACCGGCGACCAGATCACCACACTTCGCTACTTTGAGTGGGCACCCAACAACCGCGACCAGGACTTGCTCAGAACTTACACCAACACTCTCGACAACAAGTATGTCTACACTCGCCACGATGGTACTGTTTTCAGACCAGCTCGCAAGAACGAGAACAGGCCAGCTTCGCTCCACCACAAGTTCTCCACGCCAGTTGCTAGGATTTTCGATGTCATCAGGCCAGCCGAAGAAGAGCTGGGTGACGATATATCTTTGATCGTGTTGCCTCAACCAGTTCCTCCACGCATCAGCGAGTACATTGAGGACGAAGCGCCTCCGAGCGTTTTTGTGAACCGCACCACGGCAGGTAGCTGGTACGCTCTTAGTGATGAGAACTATCCGGAGATTACCTACGAGGCTCCATTTGCTCAGTGCTACGAAACCAAACTTCCTGGTCTACCCATGGCTAAGCGAGAGATCAAGAAATTCATTGGTGTGCACCCGCTGCATGGATTTGACGAATCATCTAGCACGCCACTGATAGCTGGATCCCACCACCTTGGCCTTGATGCACCTCCCAGACAGACCATTACAGACGCCCTGGCCTCGCCTGAGCCAATCCGTACGGCTGCACCGAACGCCTCGTCCGTTCTCGCCATGATAATGGTCTCTTTGATGATCGGGTTAGCTTCCATTGGATGGTACGGTCACAGGAAAGGTTATCTTACCATCAAGTTTCCCGCACAGCCTCACACTACCACGCAGCCCGAGGCAACAGTTGCGGTCACTCCTTCTTTGGAATCCACGGATGCTTTTGACAAGACCATGATCCGCGATGCTGAACCTGCTCAAGAGACTATTTTCGCACACACTCGAGAGCGATCTAACACCGGCCTTACACCACCGACCGAGGGCGAAGAAGATGATGATTTCGAGAAGATCGACTCGAAAGAGGCCACACCACCGCTCGACGGCGTTGATCCTATGGAAACTCCAAAGAAGAAGAAAGCGACACGTGGTCGTCGTGGTGGCAAGAAACAGAAGGAGAAAGACGCCGCCGCGGCTGAGGCCAAAGCGAAGAAACTTGGCCAAGTGGTCCGGATTGCTGAACCGACCGAGATCATTTCTGTAGCGGCCTCAGAAAGCCCCCAGGTTACAGGTCCACTCCAAATCAACAGCTTGATAATCCACACGGACAAGGTCATTGGTCAGGGAAGCTGCGGTACTTCGGTCTTCGAGGGATCATTCGAAGGTCGGGCTGTCGCTGTCAAGCGAATGTTGTCTCAGTACTACGAACTTGCCTCCCAAGAAGTGTCATTCTTGCAGCAGAGCGACGACCACGAGAATGTCATCCGCTACTATTGCCAACAGAAGGACGATCACTTCTTGTATATTGCCGTTGAGCTCTGTCAGGCAAGCTTGTTCGAAGTTTGGCAATCGGATAGGACCCGATATGATGATGAGAGGCAGCAACAGCTCTCCGCGCTCAAGCTGGAGATCCAAAAGGATGTACCTCGTAACCTTTATCAGCTCGCCAAGGGTCTTCACCACCTGCACAAACTCCGCATCATCCACAGAGACATCAAGCCGCAGAACATACTTGTCGCATTCCCGAAGCGATACTTGGACACTGGACCAAGGATGGTTATTTCTGATTTCGGCCTCGGTAAGAACTTGCCAGAGAATGTGAGCACTCTCATCGATCCTACTGGCAACGCAGGCACTTCCGGATGGAAGGCCCCTGAACTCATCTCTCAGCCTCGTGAGACCGAGAGCAGGCACAGCCAACAGGGCAACTCTATGAACGGCAGTGAGAGCGCCAGTGGTGGCACAATCAGTGGTGTTAAGCGTGCAGCGGACATCTTCTCGCTGGGCTGCCTCTTCTTCTGGCTTCTCACCGATGGCATCCACCCTTACGAGGATGACAACGGATGGACCCAGCTTAGAGAGCTAAACATCAAGCGTGACCACAAGAGGCTGGAAGTGCTCGAGCGCTGGTCAGATGCGTACGAGCCTATGCAGCTCATCACGTCAATGCTGGCCCACCAGCCCGAGCACCGCCCCACAGCTCTCCAGGTCCTGAACCACCCATTCTTCTGGTCACCCGAGAAGCGTCTCGCCTTCTTGTGCGACGTCAGCGACCACTTCGAGCGCGAACCACGTGGAACTTACGAGGACTACTACGCCGGCGACTCCCAGCATCTCGTCTGGCTCGAAAACTACGCCGAGGAGGTGATCGGTCCACAGCATAACTTCCTGGTGAAACTCGACAGAGCTTTCGTCGACACGCTAGGCAAGCAGCGAAAGTACTCTGGGGATCGCCTCCTCGACCTCTTGCGCGCGTTGAGGAACAAGAAGAACCACTACGAAGACATGTCAGACGAAGTCAAGAGGCGCGTTGGTCCTCTGGCTGGTGGATACTTGAACTACTGGACTTCGCGCTTCCCGAGATTGTTGATGGCTTGCTACGATGCGATTCATGATTGTCGGATCGAGACCAATGATCGGTTCAAGGGATACTTTGAGAGTAGTACTTGAGTTGCAGCTGCGGTGCGAATGTAAAAGCGTATCTTTTAGATAATCTGACAATCTTGACATCATCTCATTCGTCACTCTTGGCATTCCTCGTTAATTGTGTTTTGATCAGCTGAACGGAGACTTCGGCTTTTCCAGCCACTCTCCGTCAATCTTGATATCGACTTTCTCGTTGTAGAAGCACAGCAGACCTGTGGCAGAAACATGTATCAGTATGCTGCCAATTTGCATTGCTTGAAGGGCATTCTCACCTTCAATCTTCGCACACTCCAACGTCGGCCTCTCATAAAACCACACAACATCCCTCGCCACCTTCCCCTCCCCAATCTCAACCGAATAATACTCCGCCTCGCCCTTATACGGACACTGCGTCCTAGTCTCACTCGGCCTCAGCTTCGAAGCATCCACATCCGTCAACGGCAAGTAAAACCTCGCCGGTAAACCCGTCTCGTACAAGTGCATGCTGCTGCGCGAGTCTGCGATTTGAACGTCGTTGATGAACACTTGTATGTGTCGGGTCGAGGGCAGGACGTCGACGCGCTTGAACGGGTCTTTGGGATGCACGTAGATGGGCATGGACTCTTCGAACCAGCGGTCCATGGATGCGAAGGTGATGCGGGCAAGGCCGGCGAGGGGGGAGGCGGGGCCTGAGAGGGTGGTGGGGAAGACTAGGACATCGTGGGTCTCGCGGGAGTTGACGCGGATGTTGTAGCGGTGGGCGACAGCAGTGCCATCGGAGTCTTTGATGGCTTCGCCTTGGGTCGCGGTGAATTTTGGGGCTTTACTTTCGAGGAGGGTGGAGGCGGGGATGTAGTATTGCGGGTAGTAGGGGTGTTCCCAGACGAAGAGGGCGGATGCGGTTTGGACGATGTATTCGCCGCCGAAGAGGATGCGGATGAGGCGGGGTGTTGGGAGGGTTTTGTGCGGACCATCTTTTGCGAGCTTTAGTGCAAGGTCGGTGAGGCTGGATGGTTGTTAGTGGTGTGGCGATTGAGGCATGTTTGATGGTTGAGGTGAGGTTAGATGGTCGGCTTACTTCGGTGCTGGCGGCATTGTGAGTTATCAGAGTGTGGTTTGTGATTATATCAATGATGTGTTTGGTACTGTTCAGACAGATGAATGGGAGTATTATATTTAGCTTAGTTGTGGTTGTGGAGATATATTAACTCAAGGAAGGGACGTTCGGTTGTCGTCGATTGGTCATCAGGCTGACAGCGAGCGGGGCCATGGCCGAGCTCCGTCAGACTACGGACATCACTTGAACCTCTTCCATAAGATCTGTACGCTCAGCATTGTAGCGGAAGACGATACCGTCTTCGTCATCAGCCTTGTATCAACTTGTCCGTCGATCCTAGTCCGCGGTTCACACATCTCATCCGCCACGGTCTCTTCTGTCTCCCAAGACTCAACATACGACAGATTGTTTCACCTCGGGTGGTCTTGAACCACCCTGGTTCACTTTCACTTACTCTTCTGGGAGCTCCGGCGCGCCGTCAACTTATATAATCAATAAAGTGGCGTTGCCGCTCACAGCCTAAAGTCTGAGTGGTCTAGTGGTAAAGACACTGCTGAAATGTGTCACGGCTAACAGCCCCAGCTTGCGAAATCAACGCTCTTCGAAACATTGTGGCCGGCCGGCGCAGCCGGGGAGCACGATAGCAATAGCAGAGACAGTGGTTCGACTCCAGTCTTGGACGGTTGCTTCTTCTTTTTGGTCTAGAATGGAAGAACCGCGATAGTCAGAAAATCAACAGTACCCATGGTCAGTTTCTACAAGCGTCATGGCAGCTCTTGATCATTTATGTCCAGACAGAATTGCATACATAGATTGGCGGCACACCAACTCTGTCCATCTCTAATCCTTCTTCGTTCACCATTCACTTACTCCTCCGCAGAATACTTAATTCCTCACCAGCCAATATAAGCTATAATGAGCTTAACACTCATAACAAAGCGCCTGGGTGGTCCAACGGTAAGACGCTGCCTATTCAACGTGGCCGGTCCGCGGCCATGCACCGATCCGAAGCCCATGTGGCCGGCCGGCGCATGCGAGCACGGGTAAGTGGCAGAAATGCTGGTTCAACTCCAGCCTTGGGTGATTGCTTCTCTTTTTGTTGGCAGAAAGCCGGGCTACTTATGTGTTGTATGTTGCATATGATCTGAGCTCCGAAGGAACAAAAGGTCGATGTCTCTGCTCACGCTAACAGGAAGAGTCGTGAATCTTCTGACTGGCGATATGCCAATGGTAGCAGGTGATAATGATTCACAGTGTCAACCCAGATCTGCCGCAAGCTTCCTTATCACACACCTAGAAAACATCACGATGTACTGTCAGTGACTCCTGACAGGGCCAACGACACTTGGAAACAGCACAAGTTCGAGCTCCTTCCTCGTTAGCCAGTTCATCGATATATAAGGTTCAATGACCTTGCCGCTCTCAACAAGGAAGCCTGAGTGGTGCAGTGGTAAGCACACTGCTGCATTAGACCTGCCTCCGCGGGCGCGCCTGTTCAACGCTACTGTTGTGGCCGGCCGGCGCAATGAAGTTGGATGGACGACATGGCAGAAACGCTGGTTCGATTCCAGCCTTGGGCGATGATCATTCTTTTTGTTCTTGTTGGGTGTAAGCTGATGCTCGAGCCTCGAGAAGTCACCTCACTCTGGCTCCTGGCGAATCCCTGGTGGAACCCATTCACTTTCCCCTCCGCGCACAAAGTTCGGCTCGATGCCAGCCAGCCTATACAAGCTCCAATAACCTTGACGTTCCCAACAAAGAAGTCCGAGTGGTGCAGTGGTAAGCACGCTGCCTGAAGAAGCCCTTAATTGAGGATGGATTCATACCAACGCAACTGTTGTGGCCGGCCGGCGCGATGAAGTTGGATGTACGAAATAGCAGAAACGCTGGTTCGACTCCAGCCTTGGACGATGACTGTTCTTTTTGTGCATTGACAGCCCTGTAACCCATTTACTACACGGTATGAGTGAGACTGGAAGTAAATCTGGAAAAATCTATTCATAATCATAACATCGAACCTACAATTACATCTTTAAGCCGCCATGGACTTGCCGAGCTCCTCGCTGCGGCTAACGGCAGCGCGAACAGCCTCGTCGACCATCTTCTCAAGACCGGCGGCCTTGAAGCTCTCGATGGCAGCGTGGGTGGTACCGTTGGGGCTGGTGACGTTGCGGCGAAGCTGCTCGGGTTGCTCGGGAGAAGAGACGAGCATGCGTCCAGCACCGAGACAGGTCTGAGTAGCGAGACGAGTGGCCTGCTCGACTGGGAGGCCCTGCGCGACAGCGCTGGAGATGAGGTTCTCGACCATCATGAAGAAGTAGGCTGGGCCGGATCCTGTGGGAGAAGCATATCATGTCAGTCGCACATTCCACTGGAAATCGAACATCAACACTCTTACCAGAAATACCAGTAACAACATCCAACAACCTCTCCTCACCAACCCACTCCGTAGCCCGACTAACACTCGCCAACAACGCACTCGTCAACTCCCTCTCCTCCTCGGAAACATCCTCACCCGCATAAAGCCCACTAGCACCCTCCCCAACAAGCGCAGGAGTATTCGGCATAGTCCTGACAATCGGCGGCGTCTTCCCGCCCGCACCAAACCACTCCCTCAACTCCTTCAACTGAATCCCCGCCGCAATACTAATAACCAACGGCGCCCTCGGCTTCTGGCCCCAACTGGCGCCCAATTCGCGGCAGACGTCTTTCGCCACTTGCGGTTTGACGGCGAGGATGGCGACGTCGGCTTCGGCGGAGAACTCGGTGTTGGAAGCGCTGACGCGAAGGCCCATGGCGGCGAATTTGTTGCGGTTGACGTCCCAGGGCTCCGAGACGGAGATGTTTTCCTTTTTGATGTCGCGGGCGAGAAGGCCGCCGATGATGGCTGCGGCCATGTTGCCGCCGCCGATGAAGGTGATTTTGGCGTCTTGGAGAGAGGGAGCCATTGTGAATTGAATTGAGTTGTTGCTTTTTTTGTAGTTTGATCTTGTTCGAGATTTGGGGTCTAGGTATTTATTGTCAATGGCGTGAAGTTGAGATGATGTGTCGTGTTTTGTGACTCGCAGTATATCTTTTGAACCCTTAGAATCGCTCCAGCCAAACACAGAGTTTTGGAAGCTCCGCTGTCGCTGTCTCCACAATCAACCGTACGTAACCGTGCCACCCTTATCGACCTCAATGCGCAACGCTTTTGGGTTGAGTAGGGCATATAAAGTGGCAGGACGTAATTCGGCGAAAGTTATCTGACATGTCAATTTAGAAGTATGTTGAAATTGGCTAGTCTACCTAATGTCGACGCTCGCTTGCTCCTTCGGCGACGGTGCTTTGCGCCTGACAGGGCCGCAGCTTGGCAGCACAACATCACAACTCATCGATGTCAAAACCCGAAATGTAGCAAGTGTTCACCTCAAATACCAACTCTCTACCTCCCTACATATACTCGAGGCAGCAGTATCCCAGCTCATAAAAAGAAGAAAGAAAGAAGGATCATGAAAGTAAACTCCAAATCCAACCCCAAATTGAGGCCAAATCATGTCCCATCATGCAAACCCGTTGCCCATGCACGCGCCATTCCAAAAAGAACTGTACGAGGAAACGACAAAAGAAACCAAAGCATTAGAGAAAGGAGGAAGAAATAGCAGAAGAAGGGGATAATACCGAAACATCAATGCCAAAAAAAAAGGCAATATGAGTATCATGTTTATCGTCGTCCTGTCCAATAATGCTTCCAATTCCCGTTCCCTTCCTTGAACTCCCAATTCCATTCCCACAGCATTCTCCAGTCTCTGAAATTTGCATGAAACGCCAAACTGTTCCCGCCGTTCGCAATGATGACGAAGGAATCCCGAAAAGAGTATAGGGATATGGATATTAGCAAAAGAAAAGAAAGCTCTCGATCCAAAAATGCATGTTTGCACAATCTTTGCACTCCGTTCCATTCAATTCCATTCCATTCGCTGTCCTGTCCTGTCCTGTTTGTCGTTCTGATCTCCAAAAATCAAATGTAACGCCTGTGATTGATTGTTCGGTCGTAAAAACATCGTAATAAGTAGTAGTAGTGGTGGTGGTAATTGTTGCTGTAGGAAGGTTCTTCGACAATGCTGATACCGGTTCGGTCTTGACTGGTGCAAGATATTTTGTATTAGCCGGATTTTACAGATCGCGCTCTGTCAATTGTGTTTTGTCGCAATTTGTTGCCGAGGCGGAATGAATTCAAGCGCCGGTTGTGGTCGGGAAAGAGCCACCGGTCTGAGAGAGAGGGCTGGATTTGGGGACCGAGCCAGAGATTGAAGTGATGCTGGAGCGTTTCTGTTGCGTCGTCATGGCGGTTTGCTGCTGGGCTTGTGCTTGTTGGGCGGCCATTTTCTTGCGTAGGATGTTCAAGCGGTTGCGGGCGCCTTCTATCACTGCGAGGTGGTCAGTAAGGGGTAATTAATGCTGGGGGAGGAAGAGAACATCTTACGCTTGACAACCGTCGCCCGCTCCTCGCCTTCAAGACCGGCCACGCCTCCGTCAGCAGGCACGTCTTTCTTCGCACTTGGCTTGCGCATGAGCGGTTCGTCTTCAGCCTCAAGCACAGCCTCGAAGAGCATGATGCTTGTCACATATCCCAGTTCGCAGTCTGCCAATTCTTCGCCACCAACCAGCTCGTTAAGCGCGGAGGCACGGCTCATCTCGACAGCACGCTCGAACATCAGTTTCTCCGCGGTGACATCGGTGGTGAGCTGTATCTGCTCACGAGAAGTGCTGATAGCAGCACCGCCACTGCCAGTCGAGCCGGAAGCGTAGTTGTTTGGGTTTCCAGGGTGGTCGGCTGGCAGCCTCTTCTGAGCCTCTACCAAACGGCGACCGACGATTTCGGATTTCTCAAGGCACTCGTTGAAGCGGCTTCGGGCCCATTGGACGACATTGTTCATGCGTTTGCTGGTGTCGGACGAAGGCACAGGACTTGAGCGAGGAGATGCGTCCCCGGTGCGGCTCTGCTGCTTGCTCCACCAGAAGCCCGCTAGATCGATAGTCTTTGCGAGGATAGAAAGTGTCTTGACATAGAGAACCAGTGCTTCTTCGGCCACACCGACGATAGCGTTGTTGGTCATATCTTTGTCTTCCTCGTTGCCTGAGCCATCGATTGCTCCCTCCGGGTTTCCGAGCTGTTGGATGCCAAGTCCGTCTTGCGCTGATGATGGCGTTGCTGGCAATAGCTGGCGGTATTTAACTTCGGCGAAGCCAAATACCACGTCGCTGCGATGTCCAGCCTCTTCGACGATCCTGACAATCTTAGTATCTTCGTCCAGTGGTGTCCGAGTGTCGGCACCATCGCCTAATGTCAGAGCTCCTTGCGACGTGGGATAAGTAGGGTAAGCGCTGTAACCACGAGGTGGTGAAGCACCACCTTTGCCGAAGGGCGGTGACGTGCCCAAAGCACCGAACAGACGAACGTTGGCGGCATTCAACGCTTTGGTAAGCATGTTCGTCGCAGACTGAGGGCTTGGGACGTAACGCCTCTCGTAAGAGCCCGTACGGTGGTGTGGTGCTCTTCCGGTCATCATCTGCATACCTCGCGACGGACTTGATGGCTGTGCACCCGTGGTAGAGTTTGGTTGACCTTGCGTGGTTGCTCTTCGGACCATAGTGCCATGAGAGTGTGGCGTGCCGCGCTGCGCGTTTGCATCCAGCTCATCGGCAAATGCATTGACTTCGACCTGACGTTTCTCAATGACAACGTATTCCTTCTCAAATGCGATATCTTGGGCTGCTTTCTCGCCGGTAGAACGATTTGACCCACGCTCGCCTTTTGCCTTCTCTACTTCGACACTCTGCTCGCGAACCATTGGCGGCCCAGACAGTGGTGATGCACGCGAAGGCCGGCGCTCCAATCTTTGTCCAGTACTGGTGCCGGTATTGACGCTGACGCCGGTATTTGAAGGTCCTCCATAGAGTTCTTGACGTCCTGGTGCAGTGGCGTGGGCGACTATGCTTGGACGGCGCTCGCGCTGACTAGTTCGCCTCTGGATGTCACGAGGTGCAGTTGTCGTCTGAGCATAACTGCCTGAAGACCTTCTGCGCCCAGCATCCTCGGCCGCTGGCGCCATTGCGTCTTGTATTGATGGTCGTCTTGAGGAGACCTGCTCTGTGGGTTTCTCCCGTGACACAGGCTGTTGATCATTGAACTCTGAAGGTGGCAGATCCTGAGCAGGAGCATCGATTGCTTGCTTTGCCATTCGCCTGCTAAGCTCTGAGACTTCTGGATCCGGTGCTGGTCGAGTTTTTGCTTGCGGTCGGTCCTCACCAACAAGACCTGGAATTTCCCCAGTGATCACTGGATCTTGGAAGAAGTCCTCGTATGATACACGATCCAGTGGGCTCTTCCTGAGAAGTTTGCGTATTACTGTCTTCATGTCGCGACCAATGCTGAGGCTCTTGTCGAAAATGATCACATCGTTAATCTTCTCAATTCGGCGCAATAACTCAACATGGTTCTGAGCTCTGAAGGGAGGCTTGCCGACAACCATCTCGTATAGCACAGTGCCCACAGACCACAGATCGGCTCGCGCGTCGTACTTCTCATAGCGCAAGATCTCAGGTGCCATGTAAAGGGGTGAGCCGCAAAGTGTTTCTGCCATGGAGGTTGATGGTAGGTGGCGAGCGAAGCCAAAGTCTGCAATCTTGAGCATGGGCAATGAAGCGACGCCGACCGTCGGTATTAGTGAGTGCTCGCTGGCTGCCAGAGGTACATCCTCAGGAGGTTGTCGAGACATGTATGCTGGCGATGGGTTGAGGAGCAAGTTCTGAGGCTTGATGTCGCGATGGATCAGATTCCTTCGACGCAGATATTCCAGAGCACTGGCAATCTGCTTCAGAAAGTGGCGAGCGAGTACTTCGTGAAGACCTCCAGTCTCAGGATTGGGATACTTTCTGAAGATGTCGGCGGTCTCGGGCCAGTTCGTTAGGGTGGCGCGCTTCTTCATGAATTGAGACAGGTCCGAGAGTTGACAGTACTCCATAATGAGATAGAAGTGGACTGGTTTCTCGACAAGACTGAACATGGCAACGATATGAGGATGCTGGAGGCTCTTCAAGATGCTGATCTCGGTGTCGAGGTTCTCTTTGAGCTTCTTGGTAAGCTTCGACATCTGGACTACCTTGACGGCAGCATAGGACTTCTTCTTCTACGGCACTTGTCAGCAGGGTGTTACTGGGCCTGTGTGAAACAACTCGGGATGGAATAATGCTAGGGTCTTGTTCTATGTACGCGATTACAAGCAAATGGAGGGGACATACCCTGTGTTGAGCAAGGTAGACTGTCGCAAAGCTGCCCTTGCCGATTTCCTTTCCTCGTCTAAACTCGCCGACAATCTCATCTGGCTCTTGTTCAAGACTCGGCGGTGGCGGCGGGCGACGGCTTACGGCAGCCGGTGGTACTCGTGGTGTCGCCATGATTGCTGTGCTGGATGTCTATCCGCCTCTTTTGTTCCTTCCTCTATCTCGATGCCGCACTGCTGGTTGGCGCGTCGGCTACAGGACTCTCCACGAATTCGGCGAGTTCAATGCGCGCATAGGTGGTGATCCGTCTATCGTTTGCTGTAAGGTGGACTGATGTCGCGATGGCTGGTAGCTGCAGCTGTGGACCCTGAGACGTTGATGGATGGTTCGATAGATGGGATGGTTGATAAGAAGTGTACGGCGGCGGTGAAAGAGGCGCAGTGACGTTAAGCGACGGATAGGGACGGCAGGTGGTTGACAGATGGGGCTGATGCTCGTGATGGGTTGTAGGGGTAACGTGGGCGTGGTGAGTCGGGCGGTGGTCGAGTCACAGGACGGTGTGTCGGGCACGGGCAGGCGGGGACGGAGGACGATGATGGATGGATGGGTGGATAGTGAGCGTGGGGAGGGGAATGTTTGCGTGACGGGTTCAGTGTAAATGTTTGGTGTAGTGACTGATGAGAAGGGAGAAGAAGAAGAGTGAGTGACGGCGGGAGATGTTCGTAGGTTTGGCGGCGTGGGTGATGGGTGCGATGAGGTGCTGCAGGCAAGCCGGTGTAGGTACAGCAGCGAGGCGTAGCGTGGGCGCGCGCGACGCGAATGACGAGGGCAGCTTTAAGAGAGTCGTGCACCTGCACCTGAGCTTCTCTCCTGCCTACCGGAAGCGAAGCAGTGCCTCCGTCCGCATGGGCATGTCGCGAGCCACTAACAACCGCAGCGACGTGTACTATGCGTGCTAGCTGTTTGACCACTGCGCCCGCATGCGCCCAATCCCTTTACCAGCAGCAGGCAGCCAGCGGTACCGTCTACTCGTCCTGCACTGCACCTACACCTACACTAGCCTTTTGCTTCACGTCGGCGTCGCAGAGCATGTATCTCGGTACTCTCCTCCTAGCCAAAACCTAACCCGCCATGACGCCCTGTAAGGATTGCACAGCGAGAATGGGAAGGTCATAATGCGTGCTATCTGCCTGCGAAGACCTCATCAACCACTCGTGTCATGTCATGTCATTACTCCCCGCACCAAGCAGTCAGTCACCAGTCACCCTGCCAAAGACAACCGAAGCCACGCCCTCTTGTCTCGTCTCGACTCATCACACTACTCTCAGCTCGGCATCTGTCTCGCTTTGACAGGCAAACACGTGCCCACGATTGTCTTTTGGCGCATCCACTCGTTTGCTGTGCTGCTTTGCCATGCCCATCTCCACCAACCACAAGCAACACCATCGTAGGCAGTCACATGAATAATGTTACACACTACATATGACCCCTCATCGCTTCCCCAACCACCACACTCCTCTCTCCTCTCTTCTTATCGGTGGGGTACATGCGTTTGTTTCGTAGATAAGCTACCTTATCAGCAGGCAGGAGGAAGGGCGCAAATGGCGCTTACTACTACTACTATCCGCGCTATTGCTATCTGCCTATCGTTTTACACCGGAGCATATTACACCTTGGTCGCCGATGAGAGGTTCGCGAGAAGCAGAGCTCTAGACCATTGTGGCGAACGATGCTGTGCAACCGACACTAGCCCTAAACGTGACCACCCATAAATGACCTGTAGATCAGTAAACATACAAATTGTGCGCAGCACGCGCAAACTTACCACATCATCGCCATCATACTGCCTGTTTAATCACTGCCCTCGGAAATCTATTACAGCCCAAGTACCTTATCTCACCTCCGAATAATGCGGCTCAACTCTCCCAAGCAGCAACTATCCGCTACGTACCTCGACGTACCTCGTAGCGCGAACACCAAGGAGGCAGCGCCGAAGAACCTAAAAAGACGCCATAGTCACAACCTCCGAGGAAGACGCGGTGCAACCATTGTGACGAACGCAGGTTCGAGCGGTGAGTGGATATTTGTGTTGTTCGTGTTGCTTTCCAAAGCCCAAGACGAGGCTCGAGTATACGTATATACCGCCGATGGCTCTCGAAGCATATGTTGCCTCTCTCGATTTCACGGTCAGCATCTCTTTTCCAACTGGCATGTCCGAGACAAGACCTAAAGCAAGGCTCTGGTACAGTATCTTCAACTATACATGTACATGCTTTATGTCGCGACGTACCAGACCTTGGTGTCGTCATGTACACATACATACAAGGCACTTCCTCCGATGTAGTAATGCAAAGCGAGATCCCTCCGAAGATACATGCACGCATCACACGTTGCACGTAAAGACTAATCGTAACGACCACTGAGAATCAAAGTGCGGACTCGAGAAACGAGCCATAATCCTTGCGTACGAGTCTTTGCGTACAGCATCAATTCCTTCACTGGCCGTTGTCTCACTGGCAAACACAGCCATTCTTGAACTCGAGAGCGATGGTTTTATCATCCCGGATACAAAATACAAGATACATTCGCATCACCTAGAGCACGACACGTATCACCCGTCGTTCAAAAGAAATAAGTCCCCAATGACTAAGGACCAATCAACCGCAACTAAAAGTCGTATTCTGTCCAGTCAAAGAAAGATCAACTATTGTACGACAATTGTCGACACGTCCAGGAGCATCCTCCTGGGAACATAGCCATCATCCTCCAGCGAGGACTCGACGGGCTCACGAACTCCGTCTCTCTCGAGGTCTTCCTCGGCTGACTTCTAGGCAAAAGCGCGGACTGGAATTCAGCTACATACTTACCAGATCGTACAGTACTTAGTACAGGTATGGAGGTACATGGTCATGTTGGTCTTTGATGTCGTTCGCCGTTCTGCTCTGCTTACTCTCATAAAAGTCTTATTATCACTAATCACGATGAACAAACACCAAGAAATTGCGTGCAGACTCGTGACGACGGGCTGCAGCTGGAGGTCGAATGGTATGTAAAGACACGCGAGAAACAAGGCATGCATGCAGAAAAACGTATGGCTAGAGATGAAATGATATGTGCTTTTGTTGCAGATGTTCGATATTATAAGAGGAAACCGCAACGTGCTTATGACCAAAAGTTCTCTTCGTCGAAAACTCCATGCTAGTAAGGTATGCTTTTGCCCATATACCACCAACTTTCGTGGCCGCTCGTATGTACAACATCAATGATGCAAACCTCCCAACAAAAACGCCCAGCCAGACTTGTCCTGAAAAGAAATCCCAAAATGAAAAGGAAACACAAAACCTCTTAAACAAGATCACCAAAGGCCGCATCTACTCCGCCTTCTCCCCCTCAGCATCCCACCTCGCCTCCTCACTCGCAAAGAAATCCTCCCTGCGAATACCACTCCTATCACACATACCCCTGAAAATCCCTCCCTGATCGTAAAGATCAATCGGCCTGTCCAGCTCCGCGACCCTTCCAGCATCCATGACCAAAATCCGGTCATAGCCGATAATAGTCTTGAGGCGATGCGCAATGCACAGCAGAGTCTTGCCGCGGAAACCACTCACAATCGTCTTCTGAATCTTCTGATCGGTCTCGAAGTCCACGGAAGATGTCGCTTCGTCGCACACAATGATCTGCGCGTTGCGGACGAGAGCTCGTGCCAAGGCGAGGAGCTGGCGCTGGCCGAGGGAGAAGTTGAGGCCTTCGTCTTCGACGGGCGTGTCGAGGTGGATGCGTCCGGACTCGTCTGAGATGTCCTGCTCGTTGCCGACGAGATCGGCCTGGCGCAGGGCGTGCCACAATGCGAGGTCCTGGTGCTCGTTGAAAGGGTCGAGGTTGCTGCGGATGGTGCCGCGGAAGAGCGTTGGATCCTGCGGAATGATAGCGAGGCGAGAGCGCAAGTCGTGCAAGCCGATGGTGGCGATGTCGAGGCCGTCGATGGTGATTTGGCCGCCGGAGAGCTCGACGAGGCGGAACAGCGTGGACATGATGGAGGATTTACCGGCGCCGGTGCGGCCGACCACGCCGATTTTCTCGCCGGCTTTGACGTGCATGTCGAGGCCTTGCAGGACTAAGGGCAGGCCGGCGCGGTAGCGCATTTGCACGTTGTTGAAGTGGATTTCGCCCTTTTCGGGCCAGGAGGGTTGGACGTTGCCGAGGTGGAGGGGCGCTTCTTCTTCGAGTTCGGTGCCGTAGTAGTGGATGCGTTCGGTGGAGTTCATGTTGTTTTCGACTTCGGCGAGTTGGCGGACGGTGAATTGGATCATTTGGACGATGGATAGGATGTATGAGAGGACGAGACCACCGGTAGAAGGGTCGATGCTGAATCTGGAAGTCACGACCAGGATGCCGACGGTGAAGACGAGGAGAGTACCGATGATGTCCAGGCGTGTGGCGAGCCAACGCTGGTTAGCGTAGGTCAAGAAGTATGCGCCATCCATGCTGTCGACGGCATCGTAGACGGAGTTGGCGAACTGCTTTTGCAGGCCGTACGCACGAATGGTGGGTGTGCCGTTCACAGCCTCGCTGAACTTGGAGAAGACCACACTGCGCAAGACGGCTTCGTGACGCTTGATCTCACGGGCTGACGCGCGGTAGTAGTTTGCCGAGAAGACAAACATGACCAGAAGAGGAGCCAGGGCGATCGCGAAGTAGTAGTAGTAAGCAATGATCAAGATGAACACCGAAACGATCATCGCCATGGTCAGCGAGAACATGCGGATGGCGTCTGTGAGAACGTTGTCCATAGTGTCGACATCCTTTCCGAAACGGTTGATGATACGTCCGAGTGGCGTGGTATCGAAGAAAGACATCGGAGCACGAAGAACACGCTCGTATGCTCTTTGAAGCATAGTCTTGCTAGCCTTGGTGCCATAGACAGTCAGGAAGACTGAGAAAGCGAATTGAAGCAGGGCCTGCGCGACACCGAGAGCCGCGTAGACGCCGATGTACTCGCCCTGGGAGTATCCGAACTTGTTCGACGTCCACCAAGAAAGCCAAAGACTGGTCGTAATATTCGCTCCCTGCGAGATGATGAGCAGGAAGATGACGAAAGGCGCGATGAGGACTGAGCCGCTGGCTTTCAGGTACGCCTTGTAGACGGTCCAGCCAACGCTGTTCACAGCGCGTTCTTCAGCCTGCATCAGGCCACCACCAGGCTTCTTGCCACCCTTCTTCTTGCGCACCATCTTCTTCTCGCCTTCGACTTCATCCTCGTTAGGCTCTTCTTCCTTCTTCTCCTCAGAAGCAGTAGTCTCCATAATCTTCTGGAACTCGGCATCATCCTGCATAAGCTCATTGAAAGTCGCAACCTTGTGGATACCACCCTCCTTCATCCAGATGATGCGATCGACCTTAGGCAGGACGTGCAGCTGATGAGTAGCGAGCACACGTGCCTTGTTGGCGAGTAAGCCGCAGATGGCGTGATCCATGATGTGCTTGCCGACATGCGCGTCGACGGCTGACAGCGGATCATCCATAAGCACGATATCCGCGTTGAAATAGATCGCGCGCGCAATGTTCAGACGCTGCTTCTGGCCACCGGACACTGTGATTCCACGCTCGCCAATCTCGGTCATGTCGCCGTTGGGCAGCATTTCGAGATCCGGGCGAAGCGCGCACGCATCGATGACTTCGTTGTACCATCTTCGGTCGTACTCCTTGCCAAAGGTGATATTGTCTTTCAGCGTAGCGTTCTGAATCCACGCGTACTGTGGACAAAAGGCACGGCTACCAGCAAATGTGACATCGCCGCCTGTTCTGCGCATGTCGCCTGCGAGCGCACCAAGCAACGAACTTTTTCCGGAGCCAACGCCACCGATGATGGCAACGAGCTCGTTACGACCGATGCTAAGGTCGATACCGTTGATAGAGAAGGGCTTCTCCTCTCCTTCTGCGAGTGTACTACTGCTGACACTCGAAGGCAGCTCATCGGCAATACCCTTCTCGGCCAATTTCGACTTCCGCTTTTCCTCCTTCTTGGTCTCCTTGTCTTTGGCCTTGGTGTCTTTCTTTTCCTGCTTCAGCTGCTTCTGGCTCTTCGGTCCCTTGCCTAGCACCTGCTCGGAGTCCTGGGTGGGCGTGCGCTCCCATGTGAAATCAGCAGATTTCACAGAGATGGCATGCTTGGCTTCGGCGTCCCAGACGGCCTCGTCGAGTTGGTCTTCAGCGTTCAGGAAGTCTTCAATACGCTTTAGAGATGCGTTTGCGTCTACTACCTGGCCAATGACCATGGGAAGCAAGTTGAGAGGAATGCGAAGAGCGTTGAACAAAGCCAGAGAGGAGAAGACAGGCGCAGGGTCAAGAGAGCCAGCGCCGTGCGTCAGTGAGAAGGTGATGAATGCCAGCATGGATGCGAAGATAGGAATAGACATGGAAACTGCCATGATACCGTTGCGAATCGACAGCAGGAAAGCGATCTTGTTGATCTCCTTCGTCCGGATCTGGTTCAGGCGGTCGAGGAAACTGGTCTCCCATCCAAAGTATTTGACGAATCGTACCGAGGACAGGATTTCTTGTGTCAAGCTGACACGCTGGTCGGTGATTTTGTTGATGAATGTACGGCGGGACATCAGCGTCTTGATGGAGCGTCCAAGCAGTGGCATCAGCACGACAATCAAAGCGAAACCGGCAAGAGCGCTGTAGGTAAGGTTGACCAAGAGCAAAGCCAGAGTGAGGAAGACTTGGAGAATCGAAGTCCACGTGATGTGGAACATACCGAAAGCCTGATCGACACGGTATGTGTCGGTGGACATCAAGTTGACGATCCTACCGTTGCTCCATCCTTGTCCATCACCAGAGACTCCCTTGGCCTTCTCCTTGTCCAGCTTACGCTCGAAGAACTCTTTCTCCTCTTTGCTTCCTGGCTCCAGGTTTTCTGGTCGCTTCTCCGTTCCTTCGCCACCGGCTTTCGCTCTGCCTGAAATAACCATAGCTTTGTCGAAGATGACCGAAATCAGCACAGCGCGCGCCTGGCCACCGACCATCATACCACGGTAAATGAAGTGATTTGTGCACATCGATTGCACGATCTGCATGCCTGTGATACCGAAAACAAGTCCCAATCCGCGGCCAATAGCAGGCGTTGCGCCCAATCCTTGCGACGCATAGTATGCCTCTCCAGCGAATCTGATCAAGTACTTCATTACGAAGGGCGACATAACTTGCAGAATAGCAGATGTCAATTGACAACTGCCACCGAGGATGAACTCGAATTTGAATGTATCAAACAAGGCCATGGCCATTCTGTTCTTGCCGCCTTGCTCCTTTCTCTTTTTGTATGCCGCATTGAGTCTTTCTGAAAGCACGTAGACGCTGCGGTCGGGGTTTACCTGCCAGATGTCGTTCAATTCCAGAGGGCGCTGGTATCCGGCAACCATGAGCGGATTGATCCATTGGAAATACAGTACGCTCAGGAAACTAGCGTTATGTTCTCGCGACGGTATGCGCTCCGAAGGTACTGGTGGCGGGTTTCTTGACTTGAGAGGGTTCAATTTCTCGCTCCATGTTTGTTTCCGTGGCGCCTGCTCGGCTTCCTGTTGTACGCTGCTGGCGTAACTTGTGCCCGTCGCTTGTGTCCAATTGCTCGCTGTCCTCTGCATCTCTAGTCTCTTCTCTTTCGCAACTTCATCTCCGTTTGATGAGGACTCTGCCTCTTCGACGGCTTCCTTGTCGAGTACTGTTTCCTCGTTCAACTCTTTCTTCGACCCCACCACTATAGGCTCTTCTGCCACCGGCTCCGACTGTGAGAATTCCTGGGCTCCGGCGAGGTTGTCATTGTTCTCGGCGAACGTTCGTTCCTCGTGTGGTCGCGACATGTCGGCGGCGACTTGGATTCGTCGATGGGCACCGCAGAGGGTGTTGTGTTTATCCAGAGAGCGCAGGTGTGTTGTTAAGCGCAAGCGGACATGCCGTGTACGGTATTCAATTAATTAGATGGTAGATTACGAAAGAACAGTATTGTCTCACAAAGACATGACTGAGACAAAACACGCAGAGCGGGCGAATTGCCCATCGGGCGGCGCGGACGCCCTTCGGTTCGCAGCTCGCATTTCCCAGTCCATGATGCTACTACTGCTACACGCCGCGCGGGATCTTTAACGCCGATTGATGCGGTAAGCGAACGCAGCGACCGTCCTGCTCTTATTGGTTTGCTGCGAATCAAGCTCTTTACCAAGCTCAGATCTACCCCGGCAAAACGGCACGCACGTACATATATCGAGATAATGGCGAAACCCCCGGTGGTCCGCCACCGAACCCGAAAGACAATTTGCAGAGAGGGAAAACTATCTTATCTATCTTGCGTATATTCACCTACTGCCGGCGAGTCAAGACATCTGAGTTTTGCTGCTTGTGTTGACCCCGCGAGTCTGGAAACATATTCGATTCTGATCACAAATCAAGTGGCGCTACTAGAAAGACCACAACAAGGCCAGATATCGGGGGTCGGGCACTGCTTATCGCCGGACTCCGCTCAGCAATGGACGGAAAGGGAAACCATCGCGGTCCATGTACAGTAGCGTGTAGGCAACCTTAATTTGCACTGGCACGTGGACGTGTTCACTCTTTGGCCATGCGTTGCCTGCAAAGCCTGTGCTGTTGCCTTGCGCCTGCGGAAGACATGACTCCGCGATGCGAGTGCGAACCTAGGCTGCAGTGTGCGTTCGTCCACCTGATCCGAGGGACAAAGCAAATCGAGGAGTTCTCTACTTTTCCGGGTTGAAGTGGCGCATCTCGCGTCAGCAAAAGCCTCCGGCATGTGGATGAAGCATCTTCCGCGTACTCGAGCATGTACGTCTCTCAATGGACAATGCGGTTGCGGCCCTCGTTGATCTGGTATGGCGAATTTTCAGTTGTTAAACGCTTCCAGGTAGACAGGCTAGAAATAATATCGTACGTTGACGTGCTCTACGACGAGTCAATAGAGTTTCGATAAGCAGGAGGATGACGAACGCGGATGATCAAACACTCCTGCCATGACTCGAGATTGATAGTACAACCTCACGTACAACATCGCAGGAGGACTGACCTCGTTCCAGTGTTCGTGAAGGTTGAAGTTCAACTTTTGACGAAGAGCCAGTACGCTCTCAAGCGAGGGATGTTGCTAGAGTCTGATTTATATGGTCTCAAAGGGTGTTGTGGTGATGCCAGTGGTGCCCGAAAATACATGGTAATTATCCAAATTTCTCTATTGTACTTACATGTAGCTCTCCTATGAGGTAAGTCAATGTTCGGACTTCGTGCGATGGGACGCGCCTGCCTTCGCTCGAACAGCTTACCGAGCTAAAACCAACGTCACCTGTAAAACTCCACGAGTCGAAGGGTACGAGAAATTAACACCGCATGAATAGATGATAAGGCGACATTCGCTTGCCATTCAGGTGCGAGACGCGGCTGTACTCCAGCCCGTCCTGCATACCATCCCTGCTCTGTGCTACCGCTTGGCATCCACCGTGCACAAAAGCAAAAGGGAATCGCGCGTGGCAAAATGAAAGCCTCGAAACATTGCGCTCGCTCAACAACACGTCGCGCACCTGCGAAATTACATCATCTCTCTACGGCGAAATGTCAGCACTATTCAGGCCCATGTGTCCTAGAATGGCACGGCAACATCAGCTTCAGCCAGGGGGTTTCTAGCAGACGATCCGTTTATCGAGGCCCCAAAGTCGGCGTTCAATGGCGACCAAAAAGGAAAACCCAAAAGACGACGAAGAGCTCAATGCCATGATGCGCATTCCTGCTCGGCACTGGTCCTATCTCGACAGCCCAACAGGTAGAGCGATAGCCACCCGCGCAGAACAATTCCGAACCATGCAACACGAGCAACTGTGGGAAAAGGTCAAACGAGCCGAAAAACAGCTTTCGATATCGACGACAGACGTACCACGGCGAAAGCGCGCGCTCGAACGTATTTATGCCGACTTGGTCGCTACGAATGCACGCAATCTTACCTTGTCAGTCGGTTCTTTGCGTAAGATCGCCTCGACAACTGATCAACGCGAGATGGCATCCTTGATGGAACAGGAAGTGGAAAGGCGGCAGGCGTATCATGAAGCGAAATGGCAATCAGTCAAGTTATATCTATTCGCACCGCCGGGAGATGTTAGTTTCTTCAGTCGGCTCGGAAAGCTGCTGGGCTATGTTGGAACCTTCCCATTGTTCCTTTACGACAAAGTTGCGGCTGTTGCGGCGTTCTTATATCGAAGACAGCACAACCGCCAACTGGAATTACTTGCGCAAAAGAGGTCAATGGAATCGACCGCGGAAGACAAGAGCAAGTCAAGGGATGCAGGTACCAAGCAACGCCCTGCAAGATATAGCAAAGGCGACTCACGAAGGCCACGAAGGGAGTAATCTCAGTGGTACTTGAAGCTGGAACTGAGGTTGAAACTGAATGTGTCATCATGCCACCTCGGAACAACAACACTGCCATCTCACCCAAACCCTACGAACTCATTCGAGAGTCGAGATCAACTGCGGGACCATTAATCTCACGGTTATGGATTGCATCAAGGAGAAAGACGCTGAAGATATCGCCAGTCCTACACCAAGCCGCCCTCAGAGTGCCACTGATCGTCAAGTCCCGCTGTCATTCGACTTGCATGCCGCCAATGCCTTTCAAGATCCATCCACCGAAGGATCTACTGGACAGTTGCCGCCTCTTGCTCGCAATTTATTTGATGGGCCTCGGCTTCAAACATCTGACTTCTCTCTTCCTTACAACATCTTCAGAGCACATGTCCCGAACTGCCCCAAGCATATATGCCCACCTCACCGTTTCTGACATTGTTTGTGAGTAGCCCATTGCTGTCAGTTTGCCCGTCAAATGACCTTTGTCCTTGTGAGCTTGTTGGTGTACGTGCCAGTCGCGTTCATTTGCGATCTACTCTTATCTCCTTGACCAGTGGCGTCCTTTGAATGAACTCTGTACCTGGTCATTTGTGTGAGCAAACTCGAGCACTTATTATGGCTGTCATCTCTAAGATGCGGGAAGTGGCTTACCCCCACCCTGCATATAGCATCCCTGCTCTGTGTTACCGCTTGGCATTCGCCACGTCCAAAGCAAGGGAGTCCGCGCCTGGCAACGAGTGTACACACAGCCACGCTGTCTTGTCTGGTAAATTTGCACTTCTTTGAAACTGCACAGCACATGCGGTAAAATGCTGTCATTCTTCAGACTCGGCACTGCGCGACAACCCCTTGGGCACACCACACAACAACGCGTAAAATGTCGAGTGTTTCCCTTACTATCGCGCTCCATAGCCACCAAGCACAAGGGCCCAAAGAACGAGAAGAAGCACAAGCCTAAAACCCGCTCCCCTCTTTCTCTTGATGACAGACTGAGACGTAAGGCCGAATATTGCGACGAAGCAGTCGAGAGAGAACAGGCACGACTTTGGGCAAAACTCCAGCGCGCGGAAAAGCATCTTCCGAAAGGGAACGTCGCACAGCGAAGCCGCGCTCTCGACCGCATGTACGCCGACTTGGTAGCAAACAGCGCTATTGGCTCTTTCGCATCAAGTGAGCGTGGCCAAAAATTGATTGATACAACGACTGGACGCGACGTATATTTCTGGATGGAAGAGCAACGGCGGTTGGAGAAAGCGTTATTCTCCGCAAAGATGCGTTCTGCTCGTCTCTGGATATTTGCGCCCTTGCACGATGTTGGAGTCCTAGTCCGTTTAGGACGAGTCTTGGGTGTTATCGCCTGGTCGCCAATGTTCGTGTTTGCCCGGCTCATGACCCTGCCATTGCCAATATTGCGGAGGGCGAACAAGCGCGAAGAAGGACAGTGATTCTACCCAGGTCAAACCCTTCGGACTTGTAGTACAAGAAGACGGGTCGGTAGAGTATCACCACGAGCAGCACTGTCTCATGGACAGGTGTCGTGTCGCGCTTGGGTCCAGTGCAGAGAAAAGGGACAAGTTTTCTTTGACGTGCACGGGATCTTGACTAGATCGCCTGCGTGGGCTGTATCTCGCTTGAACTTCTTATAAGATGGTTCTTCGCTTCGTGCTGTAGACATCAATTTTTGTGGACAGAATTGCTGAGCTCGATTGCGGACCCTTTGCACCCCAACCCATATCATTTCACCCCAAAAGCCCATCCCAAAAATCGCATTGGTGCAGTCAAACCAGCCTGCAAGACGAGATACGCCGACCAAAAAGCGATAGACAACGTGTAATAAAACCGGGAAACAACGCCCACCTCCTCGACGGGCGCAAGAATACGAAGCCTGGCGCGTTTGACTTGCGCTTGATGGTTCGCCTGTGCTAGCTTCCAATCATCTTCAAACAACTGCACGAAGCTTTTCAAGTCCTTAACCTGGAAGAGCCGCGCCTCGCGGCCAAGACTCATAAGCTCCTTTGTAATTTCTAGAGCCTCCATATCGGCGTAGATCCGCTCCAACGCTCGTTTTCGGGCCTCGACACCGCCTTGTATACGCTGCGTTTCGACTTTCTTGATTTTCTCCCACAGTTCCTCCTGTCGAACCTGGTGGGCTTTCGCTTCGGTTTCGAGCACGAATTTGCCGAAAGCATGCTGTGGTGAAGATCGAGAGTTGGACTTATCAACGCTCTTCTTTGCCTTGTTATCCTTTTGTGTAGCCATTGGTCGCCTGAACTGAGATGTAGGCAGGCGCGCAAGCTGCTGGTATCCTGGTGGTCTAAAGTGCCGTTGACATGCCGCCCGCATGCAGGGGCGCATGGAAAGTTGTAGCATGTTGGGAAATTGGTTGCGAACAATCCGTACAGATTGTCGAGACCAGTGATAGTCAGTATTTTATCAGCCGATAAGATTGCCCTGAAGTAGAACAATGATGGCGCGCGTAATATACAATAAGGATTTAGGAACTCCATTCGCCCTCCAGACGAGCAACACGAGGTGAAAGCGAAGGCGGTCCAAGCGCCGTGGCAAATGCAGCCACATCCGCGCTGTCCAACGACATCTTTCTACGTGCATTTGTAGAGGTTACCTTACACTCACATCATCAAGCGTGTGGATTCACGTTGTTGGGTCACATGCCTCACGTTGCCAACGCTATACTTATACATCCAACTCCTGTGCATCAATCTGTGCCCCAAGCAACAACGAATATATAGTATACAAACTTGGACATACAGCGCAAATCCCCGGCTAAAATCTGATTGCTTTATAGTCACCGGGCATTGCTGAAATACAACTTGAACAATTCGTGATGACATGAATGTATTCTCACTTTATTTTTTTGA
>Ga0265797_10001228_pt1 | contig 45492 bp, 27 predicted proteins | sample P2T30metagenome_FD_192433 | JGI IMG/M metagenome (GOLD analysis project Ga0265797, IMG submission 192433) | Plant litter microbial communities from East Loma Ridge, Irvine, California - P2 T30 | ecosystem: Environmental > Terrestrial > Plant litter > Unclassified | place: USA: California...
CCGGGTCAACTCCATCGCTCCAGGGCTGATCCATACCGACATCACCGGTGGGTTGATGCAGGACGAGCGCCGCCACGCCATCATCGAAGGCATCCCGCTGGGCCGCCTGGGCGCGGCGGACGACGTGGCTAACGCCGCGCTGTTCCTGGCCAGCGACCTCTCGGCCTACCTCACCGGCATTACCCTGGACGTGAACGGTGGCATGTTGATTCACTGAAGTCGCCGCGGTTCTGTATCAGCGATGGGTCAGGTGACTCACCTGGCCAGCGATAACAACAAGAGATCAGACCCTCATGACCACCCTTACCCTCGAAGCGGCCACGAGCGTTCGCTCGTCCGCGTACCGCAAGACCGCCTGGCGGCTGATGCCCTTTCTGATGCTGTGCTACCTGTGCGCCTACCTGGACCGGGTTAACGTCGGCTTCGCCAAGCTGCAGATGATGAACGACCTGGCCCTGAGCGAGACGGTGTACGGCCTGGGCGCCGGCATGTTCTTCATCGGCTACTTTTTCTGCGAAGTGCCCAGCAACATCATCCTGCATAAGGTGGGCGCGCGCCGCTGGATCGCCCGCATCATGATCAGTTGGGGGCTGATTTCGGCCCTGTTCGCCTTCGTCGATACCGCCTGGCAGTTCTATACGCTGCGGTTCTTCCTGGGTGTGGCTGAAGCGGGGCTGGCGCCTGGCCTGCTGCTGTACCTCACCTATTGGTTCCCCTCCTATCGCAGGGCGCGCATGACCGTGCTGTGGTTCGTGGCCATTCCGTTGTCCGGGATGATCGGCGGGCCGTTGTCGGGCTGGATCATGAACCACTTCGCCGGCCTGCACGGCTGGGCCGGCTGGCAATGGATGTTCGCCCTCGAAGCCATTCCCACGGTGGTGGTAGGGATACTGGTGCTCAGTTACCTCAAGGACGGCGTGCATCAGGCCACCTGGCTCGATGATGAGGAAAAGGCCCTCATCAGCCGGGAGCTCGCCGAAGACGAGCAGAAAAAAGTCACCCACGCCTCCCCCGCCGCGTTCATCCGTGACCGCCGCCTGTGGTTGCTGGCCGGCATCTACTTCTGCGTGGTGATGGGCCAGTACGCGATCACCTTCTGGCTGCCCACCCTGGTGCGCAACGCCGGTGTGTCGGACCCGCTGCACATCGGCCTGCTCACCAGCCTGCCGTACCTGTGCGCCATTGCCGCGATGCTGCTGGCTGGCCGCAGCGGCGACAAGCACCGCGAGCGGCGCTGGCACTTGATCGTGCCGATGTTGGCCGGCGCCCTGGGCCTTACGTTGGCGGCGGTGATGGGCAACAACGTGCTGCTGTCGATCCTCAGCCTGTGCCTGGCCGCCGCGGGTGTACTGTCCGCTTCCTCGATGTTCTGGATGCTGCCTACCACCTTGCTGGGGGGCGTGTCCGCCGCCGCTGGCATCGCCGCGGTCAACAGCTTCGCCAACCTGGCCGGCTTCTGCTCGCCGTACCTGATCGGCTGGATTACCACCAGCACCGGCTCCAGCGCGATCGGCATGTACCTGATCACCGGGGTGCTGTGCTTCGGCGCCAGCCTGGTGCTGCGCGTACCCGCCACGCTGGTCAACCGTTAAGTCATTGGAGATTCCCATGAGCGCTTTACCTAACATGTCGCCGACCCTGCAGGCCCGCGCCCACAACATTCGTCGCCACGCCCTGCGCATGGGCCAGGTGCAAGGCCAGGGGTACGTTGGCCAGGCCCTTGGCGCTGCCGACCTGCTGGCCGTGGCGTATTTCCACGCCATGCGCTATCAGCCCCATGACCCTGAGTGGGAAGGCCGTGACCGCTTCTACCTGTCCATCGGGCATTACGCCATCGCGCTGTACGCGGCCCTGATCGAAGCTGAAATCATCCCGCTGGACGAGCTGGAAACCTACGGCGCCGACGATAGCCGCTTGCCGATGTCAGGCATGGCGGCTTACACCCCCGGCATGGAAATTACCGGTGGCTCGCTGGGCCACGGCCTGGGCATCGCGGTAGGGGCCTGCCTGGGGCTCAAGCGCAAGGGCTCGGACAGCTTCGTGTACAACCTGCTGTCCGACGGTGAACTGAACGAGGGCTCCACTTGGGAGGCGGCGATGTCCGCATCCCACTGGCGGCTGAACAACCTCATCGCCATCGTGGACGTGAACAATCAGCAGGCCGACGGCCATTCCAGCGAAGTGCTGGCCTTCGAGCCGGTGGTGGACCGCTGGCAAGCCTTCGGTTGGTTCACCCAACGGGTGGATGGCAATGACTTGAGCGCGCTGGTGGCGGCGTTCGACGCGGCCCGCCACCACACCGGTCGGCAGCCGCGAGTGATCATCTGCGATACCCGCATGGGCAAAGGCGTGCCCTTCCTGGAAGCCCGGGAAAAAACACATTTCATCCGCGTGGACGAACATGAATGGGACCAGGCGCTGGCGCTGCTGGACCAGGAGAAAACCGTATGAGCACCTTCAAAGCACCCGCCACCACCGGTAAACGCCTCACCACCAGCGCGATGATCGCCTCCATCGCGGCAGAGGGCCAGGCTACCCGCCCCGCCCCGTTCGGTCACGCGCTGGCCGCCCTGGCGGATGAGCGCAGCGATATCGTGGGGCTCTCGGCGGACCTGTCCAAATACACCGACTTGCATATTTTCGCCAAGGCCCATCCTGGCCGTTTCTATCAAATGGGCATGGCCGAGCAATTGCTGATGAGCGCTGCGGCCGGGATGGCCCGGGAGGGCTGCGTGCCCTTCGCCACAACGTACGCAGTGTTCGCTTCCCGACGCGCCTATGACTTCATCTGCATGGCCATCGCCGAAGAAAACCTCAACGTGAAGATCGTCTGCGGCCTGCCAGGGCTCACGACCGGGTATGGCCCCAGCCACCAGGCCACGGACGACCTGGCGATCTTCCGCGCCATGCCGAACCTGATGATCGTGGACCCCTGCGACGCGCTGGAGATCGAGCAGGCCGTGCCCGCCATCGCCGCGCATCAGGGGCCGGTGTACATGCGCCTGCTGCGCGGCAACGTGCCGTTGGTGCTGGACGAATACGGCTACCAGTTCGAGATCGGCAAGGCGAAAACCCTGCGCACCGGCAATGACGTGTTGATCATCTCCACCGGCCTGATGACCATGCGGGCGCTGGAAGCGGCCGAACAACTGCGGGCGGACGGCATCGACGTGGCAGTGCAGCATGTGCCCACGATCAAGCCGCTGGACACCGCGAGCATCCTGGCCGAAGCGCGCAAACCAGGGCGGCTGGTGGTAACGGCCGAGAACCACTCCGAGATCGGAGGCCTGGGCGAGGCGGTGGCCGGCGTGCTGCTGCGCAACGGCGTAACGCCCACGTTCCGCCAGATCGCCCTGCCGGACGCCTTCCTCGATGCCGGCGCCTTGCCGACCTTGCACGACCGCTACGGCATTTCCACCACCGCGGTGTGCGCGCGCATCAAGGCCTGGCTGTGACATGAGCACGGCGCACTTGCTGCACCCGGCGTATCGGCTGTTCCTGGATGAGCAGCCAGCGCCGTGGAACCTTGCCACCCTTGGCGCTATCCGGGCGCGGCTGCACGCAAGCTTCATCCCGCGCGACCGTGCCCATGGAGAGGAGCACCGGATACCCGGCGGGCCACGGCTGCGGCTGTACCGCCCGGGGCCCCAAACCGCTCGCCCACCGCTGGTGGTTTACCTGCACGGTGGCGGTTTCGTGCTGGGCTGCCCGGAAATGGCCGACACCTACCTCAACGAGCTCGCCCTCGCCATGGGCGTGGCCGTCGCGGCGGTGGACTATCGCCTGGCGCCGGAACATCCCTTCCCGGCCCCGCTGGACGACTGCGACGCCGCGCTGCGGTGGGCGGTCGCTCACGCCGATAGGCTGGGGATATCGGCTCAGGCCGTGGTGCTGATGGGCCACAGCGCAGGCGGCGGCTTGGCCGCGGCCTTGGCGCTGCGGCACCAGGCACAACCGTGCTGCCCTCTGGCCGGGCTGCTGATGATCTACCCTATGCTGGACCACCGCACCGGCGCACCAAGCCAACCGCTGAACCCCAACGCTGGCGCCTACGGCTGGAGCGCCGAACCCAACCACTTCTGCTGGGAATGCCTGCGCGGGGAATACGGGCTCGACGACAGCCGCGCAGGAGAATTCTCGCCCGCGCTGGCGCCGAGCCTGGCCGGCCTGCCGCCTACGTTCATTGCCGTGGGCGCGCTGGATCTGTTCGTGGACGAAGCGATGAGCTTTGCGCTGCGGCTAAGCCATGCCGGGGTACCCGTCGAAGCGCGACTGTATGCGGGGGTGCCGCACCTGTTCGACCAGTATCCAGGCCCGGTCACCGACCAGTGCGTGGCCGATACCCGCGCCGCGCTGGGCACCTTCCTCGCCGGCGCGGTTCATATGCCTCGGTAGGCTGGGCCATCGGGGTTCACCGCGCCTGCCAGTGAGGGGCAGATGGTGAACACATCGCAAGCGAATCTCACGGCCTTGGTGATCGGCGCCAGCGGCGCCATCGGGGGCGCCTTCGTTGAGCTGCTGAATGAAGATGGCCGCTATACGCGCGTTATCCGACTCGGCCGAGCCACCGCCCCGTCACTTGACCTTGCCGCGCCGCAGAGCATCAGCGCCGCCGCGGCAGCGCTCGGGCAACAGGGCCCGTTCGACCTGATCCTGCTCGCCAGCGGCATCCTCCATGGCGAGGGCTTCATGCCGGAAAAATCCCTCGAGGCCATCAACCACCATCAGCTGATGGCCACCTTCCAGGCCAATACCTTCGGCCCGGCGCTGGTGATGCAACAGTTTTTGCCGCTGCTGGCCGCCGACGGCGTATTCGCCGTGCTTTCGGCCAAGGTAGGCAGTATCGAAGATAACCGCCTGGGCGGCTGGTACAGCTACCGGGCATCCAAGGCGGCGCTGAACATGCTCATCAAGACCGCCGCCATCGAAGCCGCTCGCCGCTGGCCAGGCAAGCGCCTGGTGGCGCTGCACCCGGGCACGGTCACCTCCAACCTGTCCAGACCCTTCCGCCCCCAGGCCCGCCCACCGCGGGAAGCGGCGGCCGATATGCTGAAAGTGCTAGAGGGGCTGGGCGCGAACGACAGCGGCGGGTTTTTCAGCTACAGCGGGGAGCGGTTGCCGTGGTAGCTCACAGGCGTATCGAATACATGACCTACGGTTACTTTCCGGCGGGGCTTGGCTTGGGACAGGACCTGCCTGCTTCCGTCTGGCCCGGATGAAACGATGAAAGCACCTTCAAGCTTGACCAATGTGCGCCCCGAAGCGACGGCGCGATTGTATGCTGCGCGAGTAGCATTGGCGGCAATAAGGGGGCCTTGAGCCCCCAGCTCCTCTAGGAGGCATCGGATAGTGCATCTGTTTTCGTCGCCACAACGGGCTGCTCTCGTCAAGCCATTCGAGCATTGGGCTGATAGCAAACCCGGCAATCGTCAAGCACTGACAAACACCGTGTTGTACGGTCTGTATGATTAAGGTTACAAGCGCTTTCCGGCTCACGCCCCGCCCGAAATGCTAACCTGCCCCCGCCTCACTCACTTGAATGGATGGAGCCTTCGCGCATGCGTTTCACTTTCGCCCTTTCCCTTTTGGCCGCTGGCGTGTTGGCCGCGGCCCCTCTGGCACAGGCCTCCACGTTGATCTACTGCTCCGAAGCGAGCCCGGCGGGCTTCGACCCGGCGCAGTACACCTCGGGGACCGAATTCGACGCGGCCGCCGAAACCGTGTTCAACCGGTTGGTGCAGTTCAAGCGCGGCGGCACGGAGTTGGAGCCAGGCTTGGCCACGAGCTGGGACGTGAGCGCCGACGGCAAGACCTACACCTTTCATCTGCGCCAGGGCGTGAAGTTCCACACCACGGCATACTTCACGCCTACTCGGGCCTTCAATGCCGACGACGTGCTGTTCACTTTCCAGCGCATGCTCGACAAGGCGCAGCCCTTCCGTAAGGCCTACCCGAGCGAATTCCCCTATTTCACCGACATGGAGCTGGACCAGAACATTGCCGAGGTGAAGAAGGTCGATGATCAAACAGTGGTGTTCGTGCTCAAGAACACCGATGCCGCCTTTGCGGCGGACATGGCCATGAGTTTCGCCTCCATCCAGTCGGCCGAATACGCCGCTCAATTGCTCAAGGCCGGCCATCCCGAACAGCTCAATCAACAGCCGGTGGGCACCGGGCCCTTCGTGTTCAGCCGTTACCAGAAAGACGCGGTGATCCGTTACAAGGGCAACACCGCCTACTGGAAACCCGAGGACGTAAAGCTCGATGAGCTCATCTTCGCGATTACCCCGGACGCCGCGACCCGCTTGCAGAAGCTCAAGGCTGGCGAATGCCAGGTGAGTGGCTACGCGCGGCCTGCCGACCTGGAGGAAATCAAGAAAGACCCCAAGCTCAAGGTGCTGGAACAGCCTGGGTTCAACGTGGGCTTCCTGGCCTATAACACGCAGCACCCGCCGCTGGATAAGCCCCAGGTGCGCCAGGCGCTGGACATGGCGATCAACAAGCAGGCCATTGTCGATACCGTATTCCAGGGCGCCGGCCAGGTGGCACAGAACGTGATGCCGCCCACCCAATGGTCCTACGACACTAGCATCAAGGGTGCGCCCTACAACCCGGACAAAGCCCGGGAGCTGCTGGCCGCCGCCGGGGTGAAACCTGGCACCCAGATCAACCTCTGGGCCATGACCGTACAGCGCGCGTCCAACCCCAACGCGCGGCAGTCGGCGCAGATGATCCAGCAGGATTGGGCCAAGGTGGGCATCAAGGCCAACATCGTGAGCTACGAATGGGGCGAATACATCAAGCGCGCCAAGGCAGGCGAGCATGACGTGATGACCTACGGCTGGACGGGCGACAACGGTGACCCGGACAACTGGCTGGGCGTGCTGTATGGCTGCAGCGCCATCGGCGGCAGCAACTATGCCCGCTGGTGTAACAAGGACGTGGATGCCCTATTGCAGAAAGCCCGTGCCCTCACGGACCGCAACGAGCGCAGCCAGCTCTACAACCAGGCCCAGCAGATCATTCACCAGCAGATGCCGGTCAGCCCCATGGCCCACTCTGTAGTGTCTCAGCCCATGAGTACCCGGGTGCAGGGGTTCAAGATCAACCCGTTCGGGATCACCGGCTTCTACGGCGTGAGCCTGGAGTAACGCTCAAGGGATGGCCGGCGGGAGACAGCACATTGCTAGTCGCCGATGCCTCAGTGAATACGCGCCCCCGGTATCAAGCTAGCCCTTGGTTTCCATCAGGCAGTTACCCCCGTCTACCACCAGCACTTCACCGGTGATGTAGCTGGCTTCCGGCGAAGCGAGAAAGGCCACGGCCGCCGCCACTTCCGCCGGTCGCCCCGCCCGCCCTATGGGCACGTGACTCGCCGCGCGGGCTTCCTCCGGGGTGCTCGAAGCGGTCGCGATCCAGCCCGGGGCCACGCTGTTCACGGTGATCCCGCGCGCGGCGACTTCCAGCGCCAGGGCCATGTTCAGGCCTACCATCCCCGCCTTCGCCGCGCTGTACGCCGCCTCCCCCGGATTGCTGCCGCGGGTGCCGGTGGTGGAGCTGACATGCACCACGCGCCCATACCCCCGCACCTGCATGCCCGGCAGCACCGCGCGGGTGAGCAGGAAGGCCGACGTGAGGTTGCGGTTCAGCGACAGGTTCCAGCTGGCCAGGTCCATGGAGGCGACTTCGGCATAGGGCTCGGGGCTGCCCTGCATGGCCATCCCGGCGTTGTTCACCAGCACATCCACCCGCCCCCATTGGGCCAGCGCCCAGGCGGCGAACGCAGTCACCTGCGCCTCGTCGGTCAGGTCCGCCGGCTGGCCCTCCACCGTAAAACCCTCGGCCCGCAGCTCGGCCACCCGTTCGGCGATCCGCCCGCTGCTGGCAGTAATGATCAGCCGCACGCCTTCGCGGCCGAGTCGGCGGGCAATAGCCATGCCGATGCCCTCCGGGCTTCCGGCGCCACTGACAAGGGCCACCTGCCCCGCCCAGCTGTTCTCACTCATGGTTTGCCCTCTGATGCGCTGCCCTGGTCGGCGAATGCGGTGATCTTTACACACCCGGGTCGTCGGGTCGCCGCCGCCATCAATCAACATCGCTAAACCGCGCGGCGTGCCTGCCGATATGTAGTGCATTCGGCCACTGCCTGCCTGTTTTCCCAAGAGCCACGTTCAATGCCGCTGTTCAATACCCTCACTCACTCGCACGTTCAGATTGCCCGCCGCGCCATGGTCGTGGTGTCGCTACTGATCGGTGCGCTGTTCTCCATGGCGGTGATTACCCTGATGGTGATCGCCCATCAGGAAAACCACCATCAGATGGAGCACAGCGAATCGGACGCGCTCTTCGCGCTGGACGCCAACCTCGACCTGCTGGCCCGGGCAGTCAAGGATTATGCGTTCTGGAATGACGCTTACGTTCACGTGGGGCACCCGCGCATCGACCTGGCCTGGGCCTACGAAGGGGACAACATCGGGCCGTCCCTGTACACCAATTATTCCCTGGAAGGCGTGTTCATCGTGGCGCCCGACGCGGCCACCCGCTACGCCATCGTCGGCGGCCGCCTGAGCGATGTTCAGGCGAGCGATTTTCTCGGGGCCGAGCTTGGCACCCTGCTGGCCCACGCCCGCAAGCAAAGCGAGCACGAGCTGCCGGGCTACGGCTTTTTCAGGGTAAACGGCCAGCCCGCGATCGTTTACGCGGCGGTCATCAAGCCCACCGAACTGCCGCCGAAGGTCAAGCCCGAGTCACTGCCCTACCTGGTGTTCGTGGACGTGCTGGACAGCGCCAAGCTGCAGCACTGGGAACAGAACTATGGCCTGCATAACCTTCAGGTAGACCTGTCGCCCGACACCGAAAGCCGCCCCAACCTGGTGATGCGTGGCGACACCGGCGGTGCACTGCGGCTGCGCTGGTCGGGCGAGAACCCGGGCGATAATTTCCTGCGCTCGATGCTCCCTCTGTTAGGCATTACCGCGGTGGCTTTCGCGGTGCTGATGGGCTGGATCTACCGCAGCGCCATGGCGGCGGCGGGCCTGATCGACAACAGCAAGGTTCTGCTGGCCTTGAGCGAGGAACGCTTTCGCGCCGTGGCCGAGGCCTGCTCGGACTGGATCTGGGAAACCGACCGCAACGGCCGGCTGGTGTACCTTTCCGAGCGTTTCGACGTGATCACCGGCTTTGCGCGCCAGGACTGGCTGGGCCGCACCCTCTGCGAACTGCTGAGTTTCGACCGCAAGGCGTTCAACCGCATGGCGCTGGAACCAGGCGCCGCAGGCAGCCGCAAACTGGAAAGCAGCCACCTGGACAGCCTCGGCCGCCAGCGCTGGTGCAGCCTGTCGGCACGGGTGGTGCGCGATGGCGACCGCATCAGCGGCTACCGCGGCACCGTGTCGGACGTGACGGCCGAGACCGAAGCACGGGCACACATCAAACACCTGTCCCAGCATGACGCCCTCACCGGGCTGGCCAACCGAAGCTATCTGCACGGCTACCTGCAAAAACACCTGCAGGGCGGGGCTCGCCCCGATAACCCATTGTTGTTGCTGAGCCTGGACCTCGATCGCTTCAAGCCCATCAACGACACCCTTGGCCATGCCGCGGGCGATCAGGTGCTGTGTGAAGTGGCACGGCGGTTGCGCAGCGCCGTGCGCGACAGCGACCTGGTCGCGCGGCTGGGCGGTGACGAGTTCGTGATCGTGGGCAGTGATTTGCCGGCCGGCTTCGACGTGGAGCGGTTCTGTTCCCGCCTGTGCGAAGCCGTGGCGCAGCCGCTACTGGTTGAAGGCCACGAAGTGTCCGTCGGGGTGAGTATCGGGGTGGTGCTGTCCCCCCATGACGGTGCCCAGGCCGGGGACTTGCTGCGCTATGCCGATATCGCGCTCTACGAAGCCAAGGGCGCGGGCCGCAACAACTGGCAGTTCTACGCCGCCGAAATGAACCAACGGGTGCTGGAACGCCGCCGGGTGGAAACCGACCTGCGCCAGGCGCTGCGCAATGACCAACTGTTCCTTGAGTACCAGCCGCGTTTCGACCTGCAGGGCAACCGCCTGGCGGCCGCCGAAGCGCTTGTGCGCTGGCGTCATCCGGAGCGCGGCCTGCTGCCGCCCGGCCAATTCATCGCGGTGGCCGAGGAATCCGGGCTGATCGTGGCGGTCAGCGACTGGGTGTTGCGCACCGCCTGCAAGGAAGCCATGGGCTGGCGTCTACCGCTGATGGTTTCGGTGAACCTGTCGTCGGTGGAGTTTCAACGAGGTGACCTGGTAGCGCGAGTGGAAGCGGCTCTGGCGGCTTCAGGCTTGGCACCGCACCGGCTGGAACTGGAGATCACTGAAAGCGTGCTACTGGACGATGCCAATGTCGCCTTGCTCACCATGCAGCGGCTCAAGGCCGTGGGAGTGCGCCTGGCCATGGACGACTTCGGTACCGGTTACTCCTCCTTGAGTTACCTGCGGGCGTACCCGTTCGATGCGTTGAAGATCGACCGCAGCTTTATTTCCGACCTTGGCCAGTCGGCTTCGAGCCAAGCGATCATCCAGGCGATCGTGGACCTGGGCAAGGCGCTGGCGCTTACGGTAACGGCCGAGGGCATCGAAACCCAGGCGCAGTGCGACCAATTGCGGGCGATCTGCTGCGAGCAAGGCCAGGGCTACCTGCTGGGCCGGCCAATGCCGGCGGAGCGCTTCCGGGCGCTGTTCGAAACCGCTGACTGCACAACGTGAAATTCCTGCTACGTTGTACGATGTCCGCCAAGTGGTGGACGACAACAACGTCATAAAAACAAGGAAGCAAGCGATGAAAGCAGCAAAGCTAGTGGTGGGCCTGGCGTGCCTGTATGCCGGGATCGTTGCGGCGGCCACGCCGGAGCAGGACGTCGCCCAGGCCGTGGATAAGCTTACTCAAGCCATGTGGCATAAAGACATTCCCGCGCTGCAAGCGTTGACCGCGGACAACCTCAGCTACGGCCACTCCAGCGGCAACGTCCAGGATAAGCAGGCCTTTATCGCGGACATCGAAACCGGCCGCAGCGGCTTCAACAGCTTGAAGATGCTCAACCAGAAAATCATCCTCAGCGGCGACACCGCCCTGGTGCGCAACCATTTTTCCGCCGAAGCGGTAAACAGCGGCAAAGTGGTGCCTACCGAGATCGAAAACTTCCAGGTGTGGCAGAAACAAGATGGCAAGTGGCTGCTGATCGGCAGGCAAGCCTTCCGCTTCTGAGCCCCTTTCCAGCGCCGCTGCGCTGAACTCGCGGGGCCACGTGGCAGTCATCATATCGACACGTGCCGGCCGCATGCCTCCTGCCTGGGGGCATGCACCGGCCTTACCGCGGGGTTACAGGTTCAGCACAGACGGAGGGCGGCCGCATGGGCGCGAAGGAAGCCATCGAGACTAAAGCCAAAGGCATCAAACGCCGGGCCACGGTGATTTACCGCCGCGATGAGCACATCCTGTTCGTGCGCAAGCGCAACGCCAAATGGAACCTGCCCGGTGGCCGGGTCGAATCTCATGAGACGCCACTGCAAGCCGCCTTGCGCGAAATGTCCGAGGAAACCGGCCTTACCTTCGAGGAACTGGCGTTCGTGTCGCAATTCACCGAAGACAACGTGATTCATTTCCTGTTCGAGGCGCCCAGCGCCTTGACGCAAAAGCCGCGCCCCTGCAACGAGATCGAAGCCTGCCGCTGGTTCAGCGCCAAGGACGTGACCAAACGTCGGGTGCGCGGGCCGATTCGCGCCTTGCTCAAGCAATGCGGGAACAACCGGCCGGAGCTGTCATACAACTGACACATTCGCGACGCACTATCGCAATGCTTCACACGATGGCGGGCAGAAAAGGGTTTGGCGAAACCCCCATGGAGGAAAATGATGGCCCACTCACACGAGACATTGCGCACCCAGATCGAAAACGCGGCGCCCGTGCTGCAACGGCTGGACGAAGAAATGGAACGCATCGCGTTCGACCCCTTGCGCCCGGCCAGTGTTGCCGCGGCGCGGGCGAAAGTTGAGCTGCTGATCGACACGTTGCTCGCGGGCTTCAAGGGCAAGCCGATCCTCGGCCCGCTGGCGGTCGCGCTCAAGGCGCAGTACCTGGAGGCCATCCAGGCCCGGGTGATGGGCGCCCGTCACGCGGCCTGAGCGGCCGCTGCGGGCAGCCCGCTACCCTGGCGGGAAAACGCCAACATAAGCGAACGTTTCGCCTGCCCGGGCGCTCTGAGCAACAAAGCGGCACCGCCGCCGTGTTGGAGCGCCTGCCAATGACCACCACTGCTTCCCCCACGCACGCCCTGCGGCGTGTCATCACTACCCCCCTGTTGCTGCTGTTCATCCTCGGCGACGTGCTCGGCGCCGGGGTGTATGCCCTTGCCGGCACCATCGCGGCCCGTGTCGGTGGCGCCATCTGGGCGCCGCTGCTGATCGCCTTGTTCTTCGCCTTGCTGACGGCGGCCTCCTATGCAGAGCTTGTGACCAAATACCCTCGAGCCGGTGGCGCGGCGGTGTTCGCCGAGCGCGCGTTCGGTAAACCGCTGGTATCGTTCCTGGTGGGCTTTTCCATGCTCGCGGCCGGCGTGACCAGCGCCGCCGGGCTGGCCAAGGCCTTTGCCGGGGATTACCTGGGCGCCTTCGTGCAGTGGCCGGCCGGCTGGGTCGCGGCGGCCTTCCTGGTGGTGGTCGGGCTGCTCAATGCGCGCGGGATCAGGGAGTCGTTGAGCGTCAACCTGGTGATGACGCTGGTGGAACTGAGCGGGCTGGTGCTGGTGGTGATAGCCGCGGCCTGGTATACCGCCAGCGGCCAGGCCGAACCGGCGCGCCTGTTTGAGGTAGACACCAACGCGCCGGCCGCTGCCATCCTGGGCGCCTCGTTGCTGGCCTTCTATTCGTTCGTGGGGTTCGAGACGTCCGCCAACCTGGCCGAAGAGGTTCAGGATGTGCGCCGGGTTTATCCCCGCGCGCTGTTCAGCGCCTTGCTGATCGCCGGCGCCATGTACCTGCTGGTGGGCGCAGGCGCCGCCTTGGTGCTGCCCGTGGACGAGCTCAAGGGCTCAACCGCGCCGTTGATGGAGGTGATTGCAGCGTCCGGCCTCGGCATTCCGGCGCGCTGGTTCGCCGTGATTGCCTTGATCGCGGTCGCTAATGGCGCGCTGCTCACCATGATCATGGCCAGCCGGCTCACCTACGGGATGGCCCGCGAAGGCTTGCTGCCCTCGATACTCGGGCGGGTGCTGACCAATCGGCGCACGCCGGGCTGGGCCATTCTTGCCACCACCCTCATCGCGATCGCGCTCACCTTTACCAGTACCCTGGAAACGCTGGCCGAGACCGTCGTGTTGCTGTTGCTGTTCGTGTTCCTCAGCACCAACGTGGCGGTACTGGTGCTCAAGCGGGACAAGGTCACCACGGACCACTTCCGGGTGCACTGGGCGTTCCCTGTGTTGGCTGCGCTGTCCTGCCTGCTGCTGCTTGCCCAGCAAGGGGCTGGCACTTGGCTGCGCGCCGGCTTGATGCTGCTGTTGGGGTTGGCTTTGTATGGGATCAACCGCTGGGGCCGCGCTCGCACCGCGCGCTAGCGCGGATCAGAAATCCACCTTGCCCCGCCCCGCCTTGATGTTGCCACGCTTGGCCTTGGCATCGAGGCGGCGAACCTTCGAACTGCGGGTCGGCTTGGTGGGGCGGCGCGCCTTTTCAACATGAATCGCGCCCAGGATCAACTCGCGCAGGCGGGCCAAGGCATCGGCGCGGTTCTGCTCCTGGGTGCGGTACTGCTGCGCCTTGATCACCACCACGCCATCACTGGTAATGCGCGAGTCTCGCAATGCCAGCAAGCGCTCCTTGTGGAATTGCGGCAGCGACGACGCCCTTATGTTGAAGCGAAGGTGTACCGCGCTGGACACCTTGTTCACGTTCTGGCCACCCGCGCCTTGGGCACGAATGGCGCTGAGATCTATCTCGTGATCCGGGAGGTGAACAGTGTTGGAAATTTCCAGCATTTAGACTTACCAAACGTACAAAGGGCCACCTTGACCCAGTTGCCAGCCCACAGCAAGCAGCCTCCTCTCGCGTCGCAGTAATTCATAGACATCCCACCGGGATGCGACGTTTTGTCGCGATTCACCCGACAGGCGGTCATACCGTCCATCGGCAAAAAGTACAGAAACATACCGTTTCGTAGCGCCTTTTCGACGCCGGCCTTACGGCGCCTATTTCTTGAAAGCCCGAAATTAGGGGGTCAGGAGAAAGTTTCGCCTGATAACTGACGCCATTATTTTGTCTGTTTAAACATTAGCATGCAAAGCAACGAAGCGGCGTTCTGCTATAAAAGGTATGGATCCACCCGCAGCCGGTGGATTTCGCAACGTGACGTATGGCCGGATCAGCGCGGCGTACGTCCCGCTTACGCACAGGATCAAGGCAGGGCAGTTAATGGACAACATCGTAGTCGCCGATAAAACCACCTCTCAAATTTCCAGCCGCGCCTGGGGGGACCTTCAGCTAGGTCAGCCTGGTGTAGTGCAAATTCCCGTCCCTCCTCAGCAAGTCGCCGCGGTTACCCGCAATGGCCAGGACGCCATCGTTACGCTGAAAACCGGCGAGCGGGTCACGGTTGGCAATTTCTTCAACGCGACCGCCGAGGGCGTGCGCAGCGACATGGTGTTCCAGGGCGAAGATGGCGTGCTTTGGCAGGCCCAGTACAGCGCCGAGGCATTCAACGGCTTTACGTTCACTGAACTGCCTTCGATCGATACCCTGCTGGCCGGCGCTGGCGTAGTGGGCAGCGCGACCCCGGAATGGGCGATCGCCGGGCTTGGCGCACTGGGGGCCGGCGGCGCGACCGCCGCGGCCACCGGCGGGCTGGCCGGAGACGGCGGTGGTGGAGGTGGTGGCGCCGCGCCGGACACCACTGCCCCCGGGGCACTCACAGGCCTTGGCTTGAGCAGCGACGGCCTGACTTTGAGCGGCCTGGGCGAAGCCGGGGCTACGGTCACCATTACCGATGTTTTCGGTAATCCGCTGGGCAGTGGCCTGGTCGGCGCGGATGGCCGCTTCGCCATCGTGCTCGCCACGCCGCAATTGAACGGCGAAACCCTTTCGGCGGTGCAAACTGACGCCGCGGGCAATACCTCCCCGGCCGCCAGCCTGGTGGCCAGTGACGTGACCGCGCCGGGCGCGCCGGCCAACCTGGTGCTGGACGCCGCGCTGGGCGTGCTCACCGGCACCGCCGAAGCGGGCACTACCGTAACAGTGCGTGACGCCAATGGCACCGTGCTAGGCGCCGCGACAGCCGCCGCCGACGGCACCTTCAGCGTTTCCCTTGCCCCGCCCCCTGGCGCCGGCGCCGCGCTGGCCGTGAACGCCACGGACCCCGCCGGCAACGTTTCCCCCGATGCCAACCTGAACGCGCCAGCCGCCCCGCCGCCGCCTGATACCACACCGCCGCTGGTGGCAACCGATGTGGCAATCAGCGGCGACGGCACGCTGTTGAGCGGCCGCGGCGAGCCGGGTGCGCTGGTGACGGTATTCGATGCCGCGGGAAATGTACTGGTAACCGGCACCGTGGCCGCCGACGGCACCTTCGATCTGCCCGTGGTGCCTGGGATCATCAGCGGCCAGGTGCTGCAACTGACCCTCACCGATGCCGCCGGCAACGTTTCGCCGAACTTGCCCGTGCAGGCGCCCGACCTCTCCCAGCCGGCGCCTCCCAGCGCACTGGTGATCAGCGCCGATGGCCTGACCCTCAGTGGTACGGCCCGTGGCGGCGCGCGCATCCTGGTGCGCAATGCCAGCGGCCAGCTGGTGGGCTCCGGCCGAGCGGCGCTGGACGGCACGTTTACCGTGGCACTGGATGCCGCGTACACCAACGGTGAGCTGTTCGACGTCACCGCCACTGATGGCAATGACAACAGTTCCGCCCAGGCGTTGGTCACCGCACCCGATACCACCCTGCCGACAGCGGTGACCGACCTTGTAGTGAGCAGCGACGGCCTGGCGCTGTCCGGGCAAGGTGAAGCCGGGGCAACGGTGACCGTTACCAGCGCCGCGGGCGCCGTGCTGGCTACCGGAACCGTCGCGGCCAACGGCACCTTCGTGCTGTCGCTGAGCCCGGCCGCCGCGGTTGGCGCGGCGCTTACGGTGCGCCAGGCGGACCCCGCCGGCAACCTTTCGCCCGATGCCGCCATCAATGTGCCTGGGGCCACCCCGGCAGCGCCGCTCACGCTGGCGGTGAGCACCGACGGCCTTAGCGTGGCCGGCACTGCCACGCCCGGCGCCACCGTTGAGGTGCGCGCCGCCGACGGCACCGTGCTGGGTAGCGCCTTGGTAGGCACGGACGGCACCTTCACCGTTCAGCTCGCCAGCCCTCAATTGAACGGCCAGTTGCTGGACGTGGCATTGCTTGACGGCAATGCAAGCCCGTCGGTGACCACCATCCTCACTGCCCCCGACACCACCGCGCCAGGCATTGCCACCGACCTTGCCATCAACCCCAACGGCGCCTTGCTCAGCGGGCGTGGCGAAGTGGGCGCGGTGGTGACCGTGCGCGATGCCAACGGCGCGCTGCTGGGCACCGCCACGGTCAATCAAGCAGGCAGCTTTGCCGTCACGCTCAACCCGGTACAAATCGATGGCCAGGCGCTGCAGGTGAGCTTGGGCGATGCCACTGGCAATACGTCCGCGCCCGCCGCCGTTACCGCGCCGGACGTGAACGGCCCCTTGCTGCCTGAAGGCCTGGCGTTGGATGTGACCGGCACCCTGCTGAGCGGGGTGGGCGAAGCCGGCGCCACGGTGAGCGTGCGCGACGCCAACGGCGTGCTATTGGGCACCGCCGCGGTCGATGCCGACGGCACCTTCGTGGTCACCCTGGCGAGCGCCCAGGTGAATGGCCAGGCGCTGGAAGTGAGCGCGGTGAATGCCGCGGGGCTTACCTCCGCGCCGGTGGCCTACACCGCGCCGGACATTTCAGCCCCCGTGGCGGTCAGCAACCTGGCGGTGAACGGCCAGGGCCTGGTGCTCACCGGCAGCGGCGAACCGGGCGCTACGGTGACGGTGCTCGACGCCAATGGCAGCAGCCTGGGCAGCGCGCTGGTGGCCACCGATGGCACCTTCAGCGTCGACCTCGCCAGCCCCCAGTTGGCCGCGGAAAGCTTGACCGTGGTCAGCCGCGACGCCGCCGGCAACATCGGCGTGGCCGTGCCGCTGACCGCGCCGGATTTCACCCCGCCCGGCGCCCTCAGCAATGTGGCCATTTCGGCCAACGGCAGCTTGGTCAGCGGCAATGGCGAAGTGGGCGCCAGAGTAACCGTGACTGATGCTGGCGGCGCTGCGTTGGGCACCGCGCTGGTGGGCGTTAACGGCCGCTTTGAAGTGACCCTGGGCGTGCCTCAGGTGAACGGCGAAACGCTGAACGTGAGCCAGGCGGACGCCGCCGGCAACGCCACCCCCGCCGCGCCGATTACCGCCCCGGATATCGTGGCGCCCGCGGCGCCCACCGCGTTCACCTTCGCCAGTGACGGCAGCAGCCTCAGCGGCGTGGGCGAAGCCTTTGCCACCCTTCGGGTACGCAGCCTGCGGGGCGGATTGCTGGGGTTCACCACGGCCAATGCCGACGGCACCTTCACCGTCAACCTCACCCCGGCCCAGCTCAACGGCCAGGCATTGGAGGTGGAACAGCAGGACGTCGCAGGAAACTTCTCGCCCCTCGTCAGCGCCACCGCGCCGGACACCTCTGCCCCGGCCGCGGTCGATAATCTGTTACTCAGCGCCAATGGCGCCACCCTCACCGGCACCGGTGAAGTGGGCGCCAGCGTGACCGTTCGCGATCCGGCGGGTACTGCGGTGGGCACGGCCACGGTGGATGTGAACGGCAACTTCAGCGTTGCCCTGACACCCGCCCAGTTGAACGGCCAGGTGCTGAGCGTGACCCAGGCCGATGCCATCGGCAACGCCTCCGGGCCGGCCACGGTGACCGCCAGCGACATCACCGCCCCTGCCGCCCCCACCGGGCTGGCGGTCGATGCCTCGGGCCTTGTGCTCAGTGGCACCGCCGAGGCCGACAGCACGGTCGAGGTACGTGATGCCAGCGGCGCCCTGCTGGGCAGCGGCGACGCCAACGGTACTGGCGCCTTCTCGATCACCTTGAATACCGCCCAGTTGAATGGGCAACCTTTGCAGGTCACCGCCAGGGACACGGACGGCAATGTCTCTCAACCCACGGGCCTGAGCGCTCCCGATTCCACCGCGCCGGCGGGCGTGAGCAACCTGGCGATCAGCCCGGATGGCACCACTGTTTCGGGCACCGGCGAAGCCGGCGCCACGGTCCGCGTAACCAGCGCCGCCAATGTGCTGCTGGGCACCACCACCGTGGGCCCCGATGGCGTATTCACACTTACCCTGACCCCCGCGGCCACGGCGGCGGATGTGCTGACGGTGATCGAAGCGGACGCCACCGGGAACGCTTCCGGCGCGGTCACCCTGGCCGGGCCCAACGGCACCCAAGTCACCACACCCGGTAACCTGGTGCTGTCCAGCGACGGTTACACCCTCACCGGCACCGGCCTGGCCGGCACCACCGTCAACGTCGCCGATGCCAGCGGTAACAGCCTGGGCACCGCGCTGGTGGGCAGCGCCGGGACCTTCCGCCTGCTGATGCGTAGCGCCCAGCTCAATGGCCAGCTGCTGCATGTGACGGCGAGCGACGGCAACGGAACCACCTCCGTGGCCACCACCGTGCAAGCCGCCGATGCCACCGCGCCGGACGCGCCGCTGAGCCTTGCAAGCGCCAGCGGCGGCAGCGTGGTCACCGGGCGAGGCGAAGCCGGGGCGACCATCACCGTCAGCGACGCCAGCGCCACGGTGCTAGGCACGGGGCTGGTAGCCAACAACGGCACCTTCGCGGTGACCATCAACCCTGCTCAATTGAACGGCCAGGTGCTGACGGTGGTGCAAACCGACCTGGCCGGCAACGTATCGCAGAGCAATACCCTGGTAGCCGCCGACCTGCAAGGACCGGCCGCCGCCAGCGGCCTGGCGGTGAACACTTACGGCACCGTGATCACGGGCCTGGGCGAAGCCGGGGCCACCGCCACTGTGCGCGACGCGGCCGGCAACGTACTGGCCACGGGCACCGTGAACCAGAGCGGCGTGTTCCAGGTCACCCTGCCGATCGCTCAGAACACTGGCGAGGCACTCACGGTTCAACTCACCGATGCCGCGGGTAACGTGTCCCCGGCCGCAACCGTGGGTACACCGGACAACACAGCGCCGGGGGTGGTCACCGGGCTGCTGATCAGCGCCGATGGCAGCAGCCTCTCCGGCGTGGGCGAGCCGGGCGCCACCGTGGCCGTTCGCACCGCCACCGGCACCGTGCTCGGCACCGGCGTGGTGGACCCCAACGGGGTGTTCACGGTGGCGCTCAGCCCCGCGCCGCTCAATGGCGAAACCCTGGACATCACCCAGACCGACGTCAGTGGCAACCCCTCCGTGGCCGCCAACCTCACCGCCCCGGACATCAGCCCGCCCGCCGCCCTCAGCGGCGTGGCAATCAATGGTGACGGCGTAACCGTGACCGGCCACGGCGAACCTGGCGCCACTGTGTACGTGCGCGCCGTGGACGGCACCGTGCTGGGCAGTGGCCTGGTGGCCAGCAATGGCGCCTTCAGCGTGACGCTGGGTACCGCGCAGCTCAATGCCCAAGTGCTTACGGTCAACCAGGAAGACCCGCCGGGCAACGAAGGCCCGGCGGCCAGCGTAACGGCGCCGGACACCACCGCGCCGGCGAGCCCCAGTGACCTTGCGATCAACGCCAGCGGCCTGCAAGTGAGCGGCCGCGCCGAAGCCGGAGCGGTGGTCACCCTGCGCGATGCCTCGGGCAACGTAGTGGGAACCGCCACCGCCGCGGCCAATGGGCTCTTCGTGGCCACCCTCAACGCACCGCAGCTCAACGGCCAGGCCCTGACGGTGACCGCCGCCGACACCGCCGGCAACCTGTCGGCGCCATCACCGCTGCTGGCGGCGGACGTCACCGCCCCGACCGCGGTCAGTGGCCTGGCGGTCTCAGCCAGCGGCGCCACGCTGACCGGGCTGGGCGAAGCCGGTTCGCTCGTTACCGCCACGGCCACGGACGGTACCGTGCTGGGCACGGCCACCGTTGGCAGCGATGGCCGCTTCACGCTGGCGATCACCCCACCCGCCACGGCGGGCGATACGGTCGCGGTGATCGCTTCGGATGCCACCGGCAACGCCTCGCCGAGCATCCCGGTGATCGCCCCCGGCCCGCTGGCGCCGAGCGTGGCCAGCAACCTGGCGCTGAGCGGCGACGGCCTGACCGTACAAGGCAGCGCCGACCCTGGCAGCCTGGTCAGGGTATACAACGCGAGCGGTCAGCTGTTGGGTGTGGGGCTGGCCGGTAGCGACGGCGTCTTCAGCGCACCCTTGACCGCCGCGCAGCTCAACGGTGAGGCGCTGACGGTGATCGCCACCTCCAGCGACGGCATCAACGCCGCGCCGGCCGATCTGCTGGCGCCGGACATTACCGCGCCGGCCCCCCTGTCCAACTACAACCTGGCCAGCGACGGCGCCACCCTCACCGGCTTCGGCGAAGCCGGCGCTACCTTGCGGGTGCTGGCCCAGGGCGGGCTGATCCTGGGTACCACCACCGTGGCCGCCGACGGCACCTTCGCGGTGACCCTGGTACCGGCGCAACTGGCCGGCCAACTGCTCACCCTGAGCCAGGTGGATGTGGCCGGGAACGAATCGCTGACCACCACGTTGCTCGCACCCGACCTGGCGGCCCCCAACGCGGCGGGCGGCCTGGCCTTGAGTACCGATGGCGCCGTGCTCACCGGCACCGGTGAAGCGGGCGCCAGGGTAAACGTGCTCGACGCCAGCGGCGCCGTACTGGGCACAGGCGTCGTGCGCCTGGACGGTACGTTCCAACTCGCCTTGGTGCCGGCCCAGGCCAATGGCCAGGTGCTGTCGGTCACCCTCACCGACGTGGCGGGCAACGCCTCCTTGCCGGCCACGGTAACGGCCGTGGACTCCACCGCCCCTGGCGCGCTGACCGCCCTGGCGATCGGCACCGACGGCGCGAGCATCACCGGCCGCGGCGAAGCCGGCGCGATCGTTACGGTGGCCGACGCCGACGGTAACGTATTGGGCACCACGACGGTGGGCAGCACCGGCGCCTTCAGCCTGGTACTTGGCACCCCGCTACTCAACGCGCAGGTGTTGACCTTCACCCAGGCCGACGACGCGGGCAATGTGTCGCCGGCGGCCAATCTCACCACAGTCGACCTTACCGCCCCGGATGTACTCACCAACGTGGCGATCAACGCTGCGGGCGCGGTAATCAGCGGCCGGGGCGAAGCAGGCGCGACCGTTACCGTGCGCGATGCCACCGGCACGCTGCTGGGCAGCACCGTGGTATTGGCCAACGGCAGCTTCAGCGTTGCGTTGACCCCGCCTCAAACCAACGACCAGACCCTCACCGTGCAGCAGGCCGACCCGCCCGGGAACATCAGCCTGCCGGTGCAGCTCAACGCGCCAGACCTTACCCCTCCCGCCCAGGCCGCCAGCCTGGCGCTCAACGCGACGGGCGACCAGCTCAGCGGCACGGGCGAGCCGTTGGCCACCGTGCGCGTCACTCTGGCCGATGGCACCGTGGTGGGCACTGGCAACGTGGACGCGACGGGCAATTTCCTCATTACCCTGACTAGCCCGGCGGTCAACGGCGAAGCCCTGCTGGTGCGGCTGGGCGATGCCGCGGGCAACCTTTCCCCAATCGCGTCCCTGAGCGCGCCGGACATCACCCCGCCGGCGGCCGTGGCCAACCTGGCGGTCGACGCGGCTGGCGCCGTGCTCACCGGCACCGGCGAACCGGGGGCCACCCTGGTCGTGAGCAATGCCAATGGGGATACCCTCGCGCTGGGCACGGTTGCCGCCGACGGTACCTTCGCCTTGGCGCTGACAACCCCGCAGCTCAACGGCCAGCGCCTGAGCGTGGTGCAACAGGACGCCACCGGCAACCCTTCCACATCCACCGGGATAAACGCGCCCGACCTTACCCCGCCCGGCGCGCCCGCTGTAACCACCCTTACACCCGATGGCCTTACCTTGGGCGGCAGCGGCGAAGCCGGCGCGGTGATCCGAGTGACCGCCGCCGACGGCACGGCACTGGGCAACACTACTGTCAATAACGATGGCAGCTGGAGCCTGACCCTGGGCAGCGCCCAGCGCAACGGCGAGCTGTTGACGGTGATCCAGACCGACACCGCCAACAATGCTTCGGCCGCGCAGCTCTATCAGGCGGCGGACAACACCGCGGCCGGCGCAGTGAGCAACCTGGTGGTGAGCGCCGATGGCCTGCTGTTGACCGGCCTGGCCGAGGCCGGCGCGCTGGTGAGCATCAGCAGCGCAGGCGGCACGCCACTGGGCACCGCCATTGCCGGCAGCGACGGCCGTTTCAGCTTCACCCTGCCCACCGCCCAGGTGAATGGTGAAACCCTGAGCGTGGTGCAGACAGACGCCGCCCTGAACACCTCCGTGGCCGCCAGCGTAACGGCCGGGGACATCACCGGCCCGGCAGCCCCCACCGTCACCAGCCTCACCGGTAGCGGTACGGTACTCACAGGTACCGCCGAGGCCTTGAGCACCGTCACTGTGTTCGCCGCGGATGGCAGTACGCTGGGCAGTGGCACGGCGGACACCGATGGCCTTTACACCATTACCTTGAGCCCGGCCCAAGCCAACGGCGAGACGATCAGCGTGGTTGCCGCGGACACCATCGGCAACGAGTCCTTGCCGTTTCCGTATGTGGTCGACGACATCACCGCGCCCGCCGCGGTCAGCGACCTGGCTGTAAGCAACGACTACACCACCCTCGCCGGCCGTGGCGAGCCCAACGCAGTGGTGACCGTGACCCTTGGCGGCGTGTCGCTGGGCACGGCCACGGTCGACGCCAGCGGTGCCTTCCTGGTGACGCTGACCGGGCCGATCGCGGCGGCCGATGTGTTGAGCGTGGTGCAGCGGGACGTGGCCGGCAATCCGGCAACCGCCGCCACCCTCACCGTGGCCGCCGTGCCGCCACCACCGGCGCCAACGGCGTTGGCGCTGGCGGTCGATGGCGCTAGCCTGGCCGGTACCGCCACGGCTGGTAGCCAGGTGCGGGTCTATGGCGCCACTGGCACTTTGCTGGGCAGCGCCACCGCCGCGAGCGACGGCAGCTTCAACGTATTGCTTTCTTCGCCCCAGACCAACGGCCAAGTGCTCGCGGTGACCGCCAGCACCCAGGCGGGTGGCGAGTCGATACCGGCCGCGGTGACCGCGGCGGACACAACGGCCCCGGTTGCCCTCACGGACGTTGCCATCAACGGCACCGGCGCGATAGTGACCGCTCGTGGCGAAGTCGGCGCCACCGTGACCGTGCGCGCGGCGGATGGCACGGCGCTGGGCTCCGGCATCGTTGGCGCCAACGGTGCCGTGAGCGTGGCGCTCATTCCGGCCCAGGCCAACGGCCAGCCACTGACCGCCGCTCAAACCGACCTCGCCGGCAATACCTCCGCGGCGGTGGCGATCACCGCGCCGGACATTACCCCGCCCGCCCTTGCCGCCTCGCTGGCGCTCAACCCCGCCGGGCTGGCGCTGTCGGGCGTGGGCGAGGCCGGGGCCACTGCCCGCGTGCGCGACGCCAGCGGCGCCTTGCTCGGCACCGCGACCGTGGCCGCCAACGGCACCTTTACAGTCAACCTCAACAGCGCCCAGCTCAATGGCCAGGCCTTGAGCGTGACCCTCACCGACGCCGCCGGCAACGTCTCGATCGCCGCGCCATTGCTGGCTGCCGATACCACCGCGCCGGGCCCGCTTACCAGCCTGCGGTTGAGCACCAACGGCCTGCAGTTGAGCGGTAATGGCGAAGCCGGCGCAGCCGTCAGCGTGACAAACGCCGCCGGCACCGTACTGGGCACCGGCCTGGTGGCCCTCAATGGCGCCTTCACGGTGCAGCTCAGCGCCGCCCAGCTCAACGGCCAGTTGCTGACCGTGCGCCAGGCGGACCTGGCCGGTAACAGCACCAGCGGCAGCGTGACCGCCAACGACGTGACCGCCCCTACCATGCCCGCGAGCGTGGCGGTGGCCGCCGACGGCAGCGCGGTGACCGGCACAGGCGAGGCCGGGGCCACCGCCAGCGTGTATGACGCCAGCGGTAACTTGCTCAACAGCGCGACCGTGGCCAGCAACGGGGTGTTCTCGGTGGCGCTCAGCCCCGCTCAGGCCGATGGCCAGGCATTGACCGTTCGCCTCACCGATGCCGCCGGCAACGGGTCTTCGCTGGCAACCGTGACGGCGCCAGACATTACGCCACCTGCCCCGCCGGCCACGGCAGTGGTGGGCACCGGCGGCACGGTGGTGACCGGCACGGGCCTGGCTGGCGCGCGGATCTTCGTGCGCAACGCCTTCGGTGTGCTGCTGGGCAGCGCCACGGTCGCCGCCAACGGCACCTACTCGGTGGCCTTGACCCCGGCCCAGATCAACAGCCAGGCGTTGAGCATCACCCAGGTGGACGCGGCGGGTAATGCCTCCACGGCGGTGAGCGCGACCGCGCCAGACCTCACACCCCCCGTGGCCGCCAGCTCACTAGTGGTCGCCGGCGACGGCAATAGCCTGACCGGCAGCGGCGAAGCCGGCAGTACTGTCACGGTGCGCAGCGCCGCGGGCGTGACCTTGGGCACCGCCACGGTGGCCGCCAACGGCACCTTCAGCGTGGCGCTGGGCAGCGCGCAGATCAACGGCGAGGTGCTCACCGTTACCCTGCGCGACACCAGTGGCAACCTTTCCACCACCAGCAGCGTGACCGCGCCTGATGTGGACGTGAACCGCCCCGTGGTGGCCAGCGATAACCTCGCCACGGCAACGGTCAACCTGGCGCCGGTAGCGACCACGCGCACCTACGCCGACAGCTTCACCACCGTGCTGACCGGCTTTAGCAAAGTGTTTAACTTCACGGTCGCCAGCGGCACCAGCGTAGACCCTACGCTCACCCTCACCACGTCGGGCGCCCTGGCACTCTACGACGGCGCGACCTTCACCCTCCAGGTGCAGGACGCCAACGGTAACTGGGTCACGCTGGGCAATGCCTCCAACGGCGCCGCGCTCAATGTACTGCTACTGGCGGGCCAGGGCGTGCAGGTGGATATCAGCACGCTGCTGGGGGGTAACTACCGGTTGGTGGTGGCGAGCAACGGCATTGGCGTGCTCACCACGGTCAATACCAACCTGCAGCTGGATATCACCAGCCTGACCCAGTTCAACGGCACGGCTGGCGCGGTGCTCAACGGTAACGTAGTGACCGACGTCGGCACGGACGGCACCGCCGACGTGACCGGCCCGGACAACGGCGCGGTGGTGCAGGTGTTGCGCAACGGCGCCTTCGTCAGCACCGCCGGTGGCACCACTGTGCAAGGCCTATACGGCACGCTCAACATCGATGCACAGGGCAACTACACCTACACCGCCAACGGCAGCGTGAACAGCGTGGGCAAGGTGGACGTGTTTACCTACCAGCTGGTGCACCCCAACGGCCTGGCCGACACCGCCAACCTGTATGTACGCATCGACAGCCCGCAGGCGGCGGAGGTGTGGAACAGCGGCAACCTGGCAGCGCCGGCGAGCCTGGTGGATGCGACGTTCGACGTGGCCAGCACCTCGCTGACGCTGGCCAACAAGGTCACCACTACCACCAGCGCACTGGGTAGCCTGGCAATCCTGCTGGGCGGTGGGTCGGGCAGCTATTCCTTCAGCGTGGCCGCGGACACAGTCAGCGACCTCACCATTACTCTTGCCTCCAACAGCCTGCTGTCGTTGCTTGGTTCAGTGGTGCTGGGCTTGTACAAGCTCAACCCGGCCACCGGCCAGTACGTGCTGGTGCAGGCGTGGGGCGGCGCCGGCCTGCTCGGCCTGGGTGGCGGGCTGTATGGCGTGACCATGGAAGACCAAACCGCCGGCACTTACCAGGTGCGGCTGTCCACGGGGGGCATTGGATTACTAGCGCAGATCAACGTGGGCCTGATCAATGTCGCCACCTACAACAACCAGTTCACCGTGGGCAGCTACACTCCCGTGGCCGGTAACCTGTTCACCGACACCGCCGGCGGTGGCGCGGATGTACTGGGCTCGGCCTATACGTTCCTTAGCGTGCTCGCCGCCGGCAGCTACGTGACGCCCGGCTACAACGGCACCGCGATCGCTGGCACCTACGGCACCTTGCTGGTCAAGGCTGACGGCAGTTACACCTATACGCTTAACCCGGGGCTGACCGGGGACGCGGTCGGCCATCAGGACGTGTTCACCTATGCCCTCACCCACCCCAACGGCACCGTGGACACCGCCACCCTCACCGTGAGCCTGAACCCGGCCGGCGCCGTCGTCGCGGCCAGCACCTTCAGCACACTCAGCGCCACCAGCGACGCGGACGCGCACACGGCCATGGTCGCCAGCAGCACCGGGGATACGTTGCAGGGCACCAGCGGCAACGACACCCTCGACGGCTCCCACGGCGGCGCGATCAGCCTGGCTGGCGGCGCGGGCGATGACACGCTGATCATCGTCGACCAGCAGTTCACCTCGGTGGACGGTGGCAGCGGCACCGACACCCTGCTGTGGTCGGGTGGCGCGGCCAACATCGACCTGAGCAACCTGGCCGCGCGGGTGCACAACATCGAGGTAATCGACCTCAACACCACCGCGCCAGTGAACCTGACCTTGAGTTTGTCGGACCTGGTCAGCGTGCTGTCCAGCGACAACGACACGTTGATGATCAAGGGCAACGCCCAGGACACGGTTCACATGACCGGGCAATGGGACGCCGGTGGCCTGCATCAGGCAGGCGGCGTGGAGTACGTGCAATACAGCCCGCAGGAGGATCCCAGCCATCACCTCTGGGTACAGAGCGGCATCCAGATGGTTTGAAACAAATGGACGGCGCCGCCCCGGCCCGGCAATCCGCCGGGGTGGCCATCATAGTAAGGGACAGCGGTGATACCAGGCTTGAACACTGTCACGCGCGCACGGGCCTTGCTTGCCCTCGCCGTGCTTGCGATACACCCCCTGGCGCTTGCCGCGCCGGACCACATAGACCCACAACTGCTGCGGGTGAGCCCTCACCCCAGTGGCGAACAAGATGCCCAGCGGCGGCCCGCCCCGGCCCTGCGCGGCGCTATCGCCAGCGACCGCTTCGACATCAACGAAGCCGTGCGGCTGGCGGTGGAATGGCACCCCAGCATCGCCCAGGCGGTAAGCGTGCTGTACCAGCAGGGCGAAGGCATCAATACCGCCGAGGCCGGTTACTACCCGCAGCTCTCCGGCGGCATCAAGGGCGGGCTGGACAGCGGCTATAACGGCGAACGGGGCAGCCAGTCCCTCAGCCTGTCGCTTAAACAGATGCTGTACGACTTCGGCAAGGTGGACAGCGCGGTCAATGCGGCCCGGGCCAAGGCCGCCCAGGCCCAGGCACAGCTGCTGCTGACCATCGACCAGGTGGCCCGCGACACAGCCTATGCCTACATCGAAAGCCAGCGCTACCGCCAGCTGATGGCCACGGCCGAAGCCCAGCTGCTGGGCCTGGAGAAGATCGTGGAACTGGCGCGCCAGCGCAGCGACATGGGCGCCAGCACCCGATCCGACGTGGTGCAGGCGCAATCGCGCGTGGATGGCGGGCGCGCTACGCTGCAAGAGTACCGCGCCGCCTATGCCCGTTGGCAGGCCACCCTGGCCAACCTGTTAGGCCGGGCCAGCACCCCCGACGGCAGCGACGCCCTGCCACCGGGGCTTGGCCAGGCCTGCGAGGCGGCGGACCCAGTCAACGACACCGACGCCTTGCCCGCCGTGCTGGCCGCCTTCGCCCAGCGTGACCAGGCCCAGGCCGAGCTTGCCCAGGCCAGGGCTCAGGCTTACCCCACGGTGTCGCTGGAGCCCTCGATCAACCATTACCTGGACAACAACTACAACGACAACAACCCCTACCTGGACCGCACCCAGGCCGGGATCTACATCAACGTGGAGGTGCCGCTGTACCAAGGCGGCGCCACCAGCGCCCGCACCCGCGCCGCCGGATACGCCCTGGGCGCGGCCGACGCCGCCGAAGACGCCGCGCGCCTGCAGGCCCGGCAAGGCTTGGCCGAGGCACGGGTGCAAACCCTGAGCCTGAGCAACCGCCTCGAAGCCCTGCGCCGCCGCCAGGGGAATATTACCGAGGCCCGCGAGCTGTATGGCCGGCAGTATCTGGAACTGGGCACCCGGCCACTGCTCGATCTGCTCAACGCCGAGCAGGAAATTCACCAGGCCCGCTTTGACCTCACCAATACGCAAGCGGACATGCAGCGCTTGCAAATCGACTGCCTGTACAACAGCGGTGGCATGCGCCGCGTATTTGCCCTTGAAGGGCGCAACCTTCAAGGCGTGGAGGTATTGCCATGATCGAGGCCAGCCAGGTGCCTGTGACCACCGCACCGCCGCCGGACTTTCAGCCGTGGATGGACGCCATCCTGTTGGTGGCCCGGCACTACCGCCTGGACGTTTCCCCGGAAAGCGTTCGCCTCGCCTCGCAGCACCGGGACGAGCCGTTGGAGCAGGTGGTTCGCCAGATGGCCCGTCAGGCCGGGCTTACCGCCAAATTCAGCGGGGCCGACGCCCGAGTACTGAGCCGCTGGCGAATGCCGCTGGTGGTGGAGCTGAGCGATGGCCAGGTTGGCGTAGCCCTGGGCCTGGGCGCGGACGGCGAACTGGGCGTGGTGTTCAGCGGCGATCAGGGCCTGCAAAGCCGCCTTGCCCTGGCCGAGCTCAGCGGCCAGCTGCGGCGGATTCTGGTACTGCGCCCCAGCCGCCCGCTGGCCGACGCGCGCACCGACGATTACGTAGCCCCCTACGACGAGCACTGGTTCCGCCGCATCGTGCTCAAGGATTTGCGGCCCTATGGCCACGTGATGCTGGCGTCGCTGGTGGCCAACCTGCTGGGCATGGCCGGCGTGCTGTTTTCAATGCAGGTGTACGACCGCGTCGTGCCGGCCGAATCCCTGCCCACGCTGTATGTGCTGTTCGCCGGGGTGATGCTGGCGGTGGCGTTCGACTTCCTGATGCGGCTGATGCGCCTGCGTATCACCGACCTGCTGGGCAAGCGCGCCGACCTGCGGGTGTCGGACGTGGTGTACGGCCATGCGCTGCGCCTGCGCAACTCGGTGCGGCCGCGCTCCACCGGTTCGTTCATTGCCCAGCTGCGCGAGCTCGAGCAGATCCGTGACCTGATCACGTCCACCACCGCCACCGCTTTGGCCGACGTGCCGTTCTTCCTGCTGTTCGCGGTGGTGTTCTACCTCATCGGCGGCCCGCTGGTGGGTATACCGCTGGTGGCCTTGTTGGCCATGCTCATCCCGGGCGTGCTGTGTCAGCGTCGGCTGGCGCGGCTGGCCAACGCCAACCTGCGTGAGTCCGCGCTGCGCAACGCCATGCTGGTCGAAAGCATCCAGGGCCTGGACGACCTCAAGAGCCTGCAGGCCGAGCAGCGCTTCCAGCAGCAGTGGAACCGCTACAACGCGGCTTCGGCCCAGAGCAGCCTGGAGCTGCGCACGCTCACCAATACGCTGGTCACCTGGACCCAGAACGTACAGAACGCGGTGTTCGCCGTGGTGATCGTGGTAGGCGCGCCCATGGTGATCGGCGGGGACCTCACCACCGGTAGCCTGGTGGCGCTGTCCATGCTGGCCTCGCGCATGATGGCGCCCATGGCCCAGCTCACCAGCGTGCTTACCCGCTGGCAGCAGGCCAAGGTAGCGCTGCAAGGGCTGGACCGGCTGATGCGCCTGCCCGTGGACCACCCTGAAGGCAGCAGCCGCGTGCACCTGCCGGCGATTCGCGGCGACTATGCGGTGGAACAGGCCACCTTCCGCTACAGCCCGGAAGCGGCCCCTGCGCTCACCGTAGGCAGTTTGCGCATCCGCCCGGGCGAGCGCATCGCTATCCTGGGGCGCAACGGCGCGGGCAAGTCTACCCTGCTGCAAGCACTGGCCGGCAGCATGGACCTTGCCACCGGGCAAGTGACCCTGGACGGCATCGCCATCAACCACATCGACCCGGCTGACCTGCGCCGCGACGTAGGCTTGCTGCTGCAACAGGCACGGCTGTTCCACGGCACCCTGCGGGAGAACCTTACACTCGGGGCGGGCATGGCCAGCGATCAGGAATTGGTGGCTGCGTTGGCCGCGACTGGCGCGCTGGATTTCGTGCGGCAGTTGCCCAAGGGCCTTGACCATCTCTTGCATGAAGGCGGGTTGGGGCTATCCGGCGGGCAGCGGCAAAGCCTGCTGCTGGCCCGGCTGCTGGTGCGCCAGCCGCAAGTGCTGCTGCTGGATGAACCCACCGCCGCGCTGGATGATGTGACCGAACGCACCTTGCTCGACGACCTGGCCAAATGGAGCCAGGGCCGCACCTTGATCGTGGCCACTCACCGGGTGAGCGTGTTGCAATTGGTGGAACGGATCATTGTGGTAGACAGCGGCCGCATCGTGATCGACGACGCGCGGGACGCCGCCCTCGCACGCTTGCGCCAACCCGGAGGGCCCCAGGCATGAAGCAATTGACACCGGTTACCCTTGGCGCGAAGCCCAGCGATAGCCCCTCTTACCTGGACGGCAGCGACGACACCGCAGTGGTGCGCGCCAGCCGGGTGGTGTGGCTCACCGCCCTGGCGCTGGGGGCGTTCCTGCTGTGGGCCGCCAACTTCGAAGTGGTTGAAGTGTCCAACGGCACTGGCAAGGTGGTGCCCAGTTCGCGGGAGCAGGTTATTCAGTCCCTCGAGGGTGGGATCGTTGCCGAGCTCAACGTGAGCGAGGGTGATGTGGTGCAGCGTGGCGACGTGCTTGCCCAACTGGACCCCACCAAGAACGAATCCAACGTAGGCGAAAGCGAAGCCCGGTACCGCGCCGCCCTGGCCAGCGTGGCGCGGTTGCAGGCCGAGGCCAGCGACCAGCCCTTGAGCTTCCCGGCTGCCCTCAAGGGCTCGCCGGAGCTGATCCAGAGCGAGACCCAGCTGTACAACAGCCGCAAGCGCGGGCTGGAGGCCACCCTCAAGGGCATCAATCAGTCCTTGGGGCTGGTGCGCAGCGAGCTGGAAATCACTGAAAACCTGGCCAAGATCGGTGCGTCCAGCCGGGTGGAAGTGATCCGCCTCAACCGCCAGCGCTCGGAGCTTGAGCTCAAGGCCAACGAGGCACGCTCCGAGTACGTGGTGCGGGCCCGCGAGGAGCTGGCCAAGGCCAGCGCCGAGGCCGACAGTTTGGCCCAGGTGATTCGCGGGCGCGCCGACTCGCTGTCGCGCCTTACCTTGCGTTCACCTGTGCGTGGCGTGGTCAAGGACATCGAGGTCACCACCTTGGGCGGCGTGGTGCCGCCCAACGGGCAGCTGATGCAGATCGTGCCGATGGACGACCGGCTGCTGATCGAAACCCGCATCGCGCCCCGGGACATTGCGTTCATCCACCCAGGGCAGTCGGCCAAGGTGAAGATCACCGCGTACGACTATTCCATCTACGGCAGCCTGGACGGCACGGTGGTGAACATCTCGCCCGATACCCTGCAGGATGAGACCAAGCCGGAGGTGTTCTATTACCGGGTGTACATCCGCACGGCCGACGATGCCTTGCGCAACAAGGCGGGCACGACGTTCCCGATCGTGCCCGGGATGATCGCCAGCGTGGACATCCGCACCGGCGCCAAGACCGTGCTGGCCTACTTGCTCAAGCCGCTGAACAAAGCCAAGGAAGCGTTGCGCGAGCGCTGATCAGTTACCGGCCAGCCGCGCGCCGCGGCCTTCGATCAGCTCCTGGGTTTGAAAGCGTTTCCATTCCCGCGCGATCTCGTTGTAGGGCATGAAGATGCTGACCCGGGGCTGGTCGGCCAAGTCCGGCCGATGCAAGGCCTGCAAGTCGCCCTTGGTGAGGTAGGCCACGTTGATGCCCACCGCGTCGCCATCGGCGGCAAACACTGGCCCACCAGACATGCCCTTGGCCGTGGGGCCGTTGTGGGTGCCGTACATCACGTTGTCGCTGGGATTGAGCCGAACCATGGCCGGCAAGGCCTTGCCAGCGCCAGTGATGGGCACATAGAGCGAGTTGTAGCCCACCGCCGTCAGCGTTTCGCCCGGCAAGTACTGGCGCCATTGGGGGGCACGGTCGGCCTTGTGGCGGAAGAACTGCACATCACCTTTGCCCTGGTAAACCGAACCTGACAAATAAGGCACGTGCTTGACGGTGACGGCGTAGTCCTCGTTCCACTGCACGGCGCTGCCCATCAGCATCAGGGGCAGCGGCCCGCCGGAATGAACCACGAAGGCTTGATCGTAAATAGGGTCCTTGAGATAAGCGGTTGGCACTCCATTGCACCCACTGAGCAGCACGCAGGCTGCCAGAAGTGACTTGAAGGGAAACATGATGGCTACTGGCTAGTGGTTGTTGGGAGGCGCGAATATGTCAGTGGGCCACTATGCGTGCCAGCACCATTTGTCTGGATCCCATGCGAACTAAAGATTCGGGCCAATGGTTTTCCATGGCGTAGGTATTTAGCGCGCTTTAGTAACGTCTGAAACCACCGATCTAGAGGGCCCGAAGCGGAATTTTAAAATATGTTTAACGGATCCAATGCGTCCGGATCCCAAATTTGTCAAGTAGGATCCAGCCGAACGGTAATCCCTTTTCCTCGGTTTTCGCGATCTCCCCCACCGCTTCTCTCCGCCAGCTGACAAACCTGACAGTCTGCAGTCATGCTGGCGTACCGTTTTGCCCGTTATAACGCGGGTACCCCGTTCCCCTCTCTATAAGCCGCCCATGCAAAAGCCCCTTCGCCTGTCACTCGCCAGTGCTGCCCTGATCATTCTTGTGTGCGTGGCCTGGTGGCTGAGCCGCCCCGCGCGCGCGCCAGCCGCCCCGGCAAAGGCGGCCGCCGTACCGGTGAAGGTGGTGCGGGTGGTGGCAGCCGATGTGCCGCAGCTGGTGTCGGCGATCGGCACGGTGACGCCGCTGCAAAGCGTGACGGTGCGGGCACAAGTGGACGGCATCCTCACCCGCCTGTGGGTGAAGGAGGGCCAGTTCGTGGAAAAGGGCCAACTGCTCGCCAGCATCGACGACCGGGCGTTGCGTGCCAGCCTGGATCAGGCCACGGCACAGGCGGCGCAAACACGGGCGCAATTGAAGGTGGCCGAAGTCGACCTCAAGCGTTACACCGAACTGGCCCAGGACCGCAGCATCCCCCGTCAACAGCTGGACCAGCAGCAAGCGCTGCACGATCAACTGCAAGCGACCCTGCAAGGCAACGAGGCGGCAGCTGCCGCCGCGCGGGTGCAGCTGTCCTACACCCAGATCCGCTCGCCGCTCGCTGGCCGGGTGGGTATCCGCGCCGTGGACGAAGGCAACCTGCTGCGCTCCAGCGATGCGCAAGGGCTGTTCAGCGTGACCCAGCTGGACCCGATCACCGTGCAATTCGCCCTTCCCCAGGCGCAGTTACCCACCCTGCGGGGCTTGCTCAAGGCGCCGGAACACGCCGCGGTCAGCGCCTACGCGGGCGGCGATATCAATGGTGGCACCCCTCTGGCGCAAGGGCGCCTCAGCCTGATCGACAACCAGGTCTCCAGCACCACCGGCACGGTCAAGGCCAAGGCGCAATTCGCCAACGCCGATCAAAGTCTCTGGCCAGGGCAACTGGTGAACGTGCGCTTGCAAACCCTGCTGCGCCGCAATGCGCTGGTGGTCCCCAATGGGGTGGTGCAGCGAGGCGTGAACGGCACCTACGTGTACCGCCTTCAAGGTAACGAAGTGGACAGCGTGCCGGTGACCGTGGTTGACCAGGCCGGCGAACGCACGGTAGTGGAAGGCGTGGCCGCCGGCGACACCCTGGTAAGCGATGGGCAGTCCCGGCTCAAGCCGGGGATGCGGGTGGACGTGCTGCCTGACCCACCCGCGGCCAACGCCACGGCCGCCGGGGCCCAGCCATGAGCGGGGTGCGCTCGCCCTCGGCCTGGTGCATCGACCACCCGGTCGCCACCCTGCTGTTGATGTTCGCCCTGGTGTTGCTCGGTGGCATCGCCTTTCCGCGGCTGCCGGTGGCGCCCCTGCCGGAAGCGGAATTCCCCACGATCCAGGTGATGGCCCAATTGCCCGGCGCCAGTCCGGAAACCATGGCCTCGTCGGTGGCCACGCCGCTGGAAGTGCAGTTCAGCGCCATCCCCGGCGTGAGCCAGATGACCTCCACCAGCGCGCTGGGGTCCACCACCCTCACGCTGATGTTCACCCTGGACAAGAACATCGACGCGGCCGCGCAAGAAGTGCAGGCCGCCATCAACACCGCGGCCGGCCGCCTGCCCCAGGATTTGCCTAACCTGCCCACGTGGAGAAAGGTCAACCCCGGCGACAGCCCGGTGCTCATCCTCGGCATCAGCTCGGCCCAGCTCACCGGCCCGGACCTCAGCGACCAGGTAGAAACGTTGCTTGCCCGGCAGATCAGCCAGATCGACGGCGTGGGCCAGGTGAACATCACCGGCCAGCAACGCCCGGCCATTCGGGTGCAAGCCCAGGCCGACAAGCTGGCGGCGGTGGGCATCACCTTGGCCGACCTGCGTGCGGCGATTCAGGCCAGCAGCCTGAACCTGGCCAAGGGGGCGCTGTACGGTGACACCCGCATCTCTACCCTCGCCGCCAACGACCAATTGTTCACCCCGGCCGACTATGCCGACCTGATCGTGGCCTACCGTGACGGCGCGCCGGTGCGCATGCGCGACGTGGCCAAGGTGGTCGCCGGGGCCGAAAACGATTACGTACAGGCCTGGTCGGAGCACCAGCCCGGGGTGAACCTGGTGATCTCGCGCCAGCCCGGCGCCAACATCGTCGACACCGTGGAGCGTATCCAGGCGGCGCTGCCCGGCTTGCAGGCCATGCTGCCGGCCTCGGTGGACATCAACGTGCTGACCGACCGCACACAAACCATCCGCGCCTCGCTGCATGAGGTGGAGCTCACGCTGCTGATCGCAATCCTGCTGGTGGTCGCGGTGATGGCGCTGTTCCTGCGTCAACTCTCGGCCACCCTGATCGTATGCGCGGTGCTGGCGGTATCGTTGGTGGCCAGCTTCGCCTGGATGTACGTGCTGGGCTTCAGCCTGAACAACCTCACCCTGGTAGCCATCGTGATCGCCGTGGGCTTTGTGGTGGATGATGCCATTGTGGTGGTGGAAAACATTCACCGTTACCTGGAGCAAGGGCTGAGCCGGCGCGAAGCGGCCATCCGTGGTAGCGGCGAGATCGGCTTCACAGTGGTGTCCATCAGCTTTTCGCTGATCGCCGCCTTCATTCCGCTGCTGTTCATGGGCGGCGTGGTGGGCAGGCTGTTCAAGGAATTCGCCCTGACGGCGACATCCACCATCCTGCTGTCGGTGCTGGTATCGCTCACCCTGGCGCCGACGCTGGCGGCGCTGTGCATGAACGCGCCAAAACACCGGGCCAATGCCGGCCAGAGCTTTTCCGAGCGGCTGCTGGCCGATTATGACCGGCTGCTGAGCAAGGCGCTGGACCACCAGCGGTTGATGCTGGGGATATTCGCGCTGTCACTGGGGCTGGCTGTGGCCGGCTATGTGTTTATCCCGAAGGGGTTCTTCCCGGTGCAGGACACAGGCTTTGTGCTGGGCACCAGCGAAGCGGCGGCAGACACCTCCTACGGGGACATGGTGGCGCGGCACCTTGAACTGGCCAAGATCGTGGCGGCCGACCCGGCCGTGCGCACGTTCTCTCATTCCGTGGGTGTGACCGGCAGCAACCAGACGGTGGCCAACGGGCGGTTCTGGATTTCACTCAAGCCGCGCGAAGACCGCGACGTGAGCGCCAGCGAATTCATCGACCGTATCCGCCCCCGGCTCGCCAAAGTGCCGGGGATCGTGCTGTACCTGCGCGCCGGGCAAGACATCAACCTCAGTTCGGGCCCCAGCCGCAGCCAGTACCAGTATGTGCTCAAAAGCAACGACGGCGACGCGCTGAACCTGTGGGCGCAACGGCTGACCGAAGCCCTGCGGGCCAAGCCGGCCTTCCGCGACCTGTCCAACGACCTGCAGCTGGGGGGCAGCACCACGCCGATCGACATCGACCGCGCCGCCGCCGCGCGCTTCGGCCTCAGCGCCAGCGACGTGGACCAGGCCCTTTACGATGCCTTCGGCCAGCGCCAGGTGAGTGAGTTCCAGACCCAGACCAACCAGTACAAAGTGGTGCTGGAGCTGGACGCCGCCCAGCGTGGCCAGGCCCAGAGCCTGAATTACTTCTACCTGCGCTCGCCGCTCACCAGCGAAATGATCCCGCTGGGGGCCTTGGCCCATGTGGGCACGCCACGCAGCGGCCCGCTGTCCATTGCCCACGACGGCATGTTCCCCGCCGCCAACCTTTCCTTCAACCTGGCCCCGGGCGTGGCCCTGGGCGATGCGGTCAGCCTGTTGGAAGCGACGCAGCGGGAGCTGGGCATGCCGGCCAGCATCAGTGGCACGTTCCAGGGCGCAGCCCAGGCCTTTCGCAGTTCCCTGGCGAGCCAGCCGTGGCTGATCCTCGCCGCGCTGGTGGCGGTGTACATCATCCTGGGCGTGCTGTACGAAGGCCTCGTGCACCCACTGACGATCATTTCCACCCTCCCCTCCGCCGGGCTCGGGGCGCTGGCATTGCTGTGGGCCGCGGGGCAGAGTTTCTCGATCATGGCGCTGATCGGGCTGGTGTTGCTGATTGGCATCGTCAAAAAGAACGGCATTTTGCTGATCGATTTTGCCCTCAACGCGCAACGCACCGAGGGCATGGCGCCGCGAGAGGCGATTCGTCAGGCCTGCCTCACCCGGCTGCGCCCTATCGTGATGACCACCCTGGCGGCCCTGCTGGGGGCGGTGCCGCTGATGCTGGGCTACGGCGCCGGTGCCGAGCTGCGCCAACCGCTGGGGATCGCGGTGGTGGGCGGGTTGCTGGTGAGCCAGGCGCTGACGCTGTTCACCACGCCGATCATATACTTGCAGCTCGAACGCTTGTTCCACCGCCGCGCCGCCGCGCCTGGCGAAACACCGGAGGGCCAGCATGCGCATCCTGATCATCGAGGATGAAGAAAAAACCGCCGATTACCTGCATCGCGGCTTGACCGAACAGGGCTATACCGTGGACGTGGCGCACGATGGGGTAAACGGCCTGCACCTGGCACTGGAGCTGGATTACGCGGTGATCGTGCTGGACGTGATGCTGCCAGGCCTGGACGGTTTTGGCGTGTTGCGTGCCTTGCGCGCCCGCAAGCAAACGCCGGTGATCATGCTCACCGCCCGCGAGCGTGTGGAGGATCGCATCCATGGGCTGCGCGAAGGCGCCGATGATTACCTGGGCAAGCCCTTCTCCTTTCTGGAACTGGTGGCGCGCTTGCAAGCCCTTACCCGCCGCAGCGGCGGGCATGAACCGGTGCAGATCAGCGTGGGCGACTTGTGGATCGACCTCATCAGCCGCAAGGCACTGCGCGCTGGCCAACGGCTGGACCTTACCGCCAAGGAATTTTCCCTGCTCACGGTACTGGCGCGGCGCCAAGGGCAGATCCTGTCGAAAACCGCCATCGCCGAAATGGTGTGGGATGTGAACTTCGACAGCGATGCCAACGTGGTGGAAGTGGCGATCAAGCGGCTGCGGGCCAAGCTGGACAACCCCTTCGAAGAGAAACTGCTGCACACCATCCGCGGCATGGGCTATGTGCTGGAGCGGCGCCATGCGCACTGACTCTATCGCCTTGCGCTTGGGCGGGCTGTTCGCATTGGTGGCGTTGGGCGTGTTCGTGATGATCGGCGGCGCGCTGTACCGCCAAGTGGACAAAAGCCTCGACATATTGCCCAACGCCGAGCTCGAAGCCCGCTACAGCGTGCTCGAATCGGCGATTACCCGCTTCGGCGATCCGGAGCATTGGGCGCGGCTGAACAACAAGCTCAACCTGCTGCGCGAGGAAGACAAACGCTTGCACTTCTGGGTAGTGAGTAGCGATCCGGCGTATGAATATGGCCAGCCCGATGCCGCGACCCGAGGGCTGGCCAACGGGCCGTTGGGTATCCATGACTGGCAGCGGCCCGACGGCACACCGCTGAAAGTTCTGGTAAGCACGCTCCCTGGCCATGAGCAGCGGCCAGCGCTGCGGTTCTTGATTGGCATCGATGTGGACAACGTTCAGCAAACCCACCATGACCTGGCCATGGCGCTGATCGGTTGCGCGGCGCTTGGGGTACTGCTGGCCAGCGCGCTCGGTTACTGGGTGGCGCGGATCGGCCTGCGCCCGCTGCGCCGGGTGTCGCGGCAGGCCCAGCAACTGGCGCCGCCGAAACTCTCCGGTCGGCTGCGCCCCAGCCACCTGCCGCCTGAGCTGGAGCAGCTGGTGGACGCTTTCAATGCCGTGCTGGAGCGGGTTGACGGTGCCTACCAGCGGCTCGAATCCTTCAACGCCGACGTGGCTCACGAACTGCGCTCGCCACTCACCAACCTGATCGGCCAAACCCAGGTGGCCCTCACCCGTGGCCGCAGCGCCGAGCATTATTTCGAAGTGCTGCAATCGAACCTCGAAGACCTGGAACGGCTGCGCAGTATTGTCAATGATATGCTGTTCCTGGCCCGCGCCGACCAGGGTGACCGCGCCCGCGACCTGGTGGTCAGCAGCCTGGCCGAAGAGGTGGCGGCGTCGCTGGACTACCTGGATTTCATCCTTGAAGACGCCGGCGTGACCGTGCGCGTCAGCGGCGACGCAAAGGTACGGGTGGAACGCAGCCACCTGCGCCGCGCCTTGATCAACCTTATCAACAACGCCGCCCAGCACAGCCAGCCGGGCCAGGTGATCGACGTGGCGGTGCGCGCCGAGGGTGATCAGGTAAGCGTGGCCGTGAGCAATCCCGGCCCGCCCATCGCCGACGATCACCTGCCCCTGCTGTTCGAACGCTTCTACCGCGTAGACGCCGCGCGCCGCAACGAAGGCGGCAACCACGGCCTGGGCCTGGCCATCGTCAAGGCCGTGGCCTCCCTGCATGGCGGTACGGTGTTCGCCCGCAGCGGCGATGGTGAGAACACCTTTGGCCTGAGTTTGCCGGTGGGGTGAACGCGTGGCATGAAGACTGATGCTGAAATCATTCGCGAGCTTCGCCGGATGGCCGGCCCCGCCGCTTCCTACAGGCTGAACCGTACGGGTATAGAAGACGGGCGCAGCTCGCGAACGATAGCCCTACAACCTCACTTGCCCATCGATGCAGGTGCTCACATGCCCACCCAGCCAGATATCCCTGCCACTGCGCTCCACATACAGCCTTCCGGCGCGGCCGAGCACGGTGCCCTGGCTGACCACGAAACGATCCGGCGCCAGGCCCTCGCGGTACAGCCATTGGGCGATGCCGGCGTTCAGGCTGCCGGTGACAGGGTCCTCGGGCATCCCGTCATCGGCGATAAACGCGCGCACCTCGAATTGCGCCTCGCCCCGGTCCACCGCTTCATTCCACGGCGCGAACACACCAATGGCCAAGCCCTTGAGCGCCGCGTAATCGGGCTCCAGCCCCAGCACGGTGGGCCGATCCCGCAGGCGTAGGGCAAGCCAACCGGCGCCGTTGTCCACCCACTCCGCCGAAACCACCTCGGTGGGGGCCAGCCGCAACCCTCGACACGCCTGCTCCAGTTCCTCGCGCGTCGGCGAGCCCGAGCGCAACAATGGCGGGCACACGAACGCCAGCTGGCCCGCTTGCCGACGCACCCTTACCAAGCCAACCCCGCACTCTTGGACGATTTCTTCGCCCTTCGCAATGCCGCCCGCCTCCAGCCAGGCATGACACGTACCCAGCGTAGGGTGGCCGGCGAATGGCAGCTCGCGAACAGCGGTAAAAATCCGCACTCGGTAATCCGCGCCCGCGGAGGTGGGCGGCAGCACGAACGTGGTCTCGCTAAGGTTGGTCCAGCGGGCGAACGCCTGCATCTGCTCATCGTTCAGGCCTTCGGCATCCAGCACCACGGCCAGCGGGTTGCCCAGCAATGGCGTGGCGGTGAACACATCGACCTGCTTGAAGCTACGGGGGCGGGTTGGCATTGATTTGGCCTGATATCTGACAGTGAAAACGATCCTAGCTTATAGGTTCGAGCGCAGCATCGCGGCCGCGTGATGGGTTTGAGGCTCAGGAAGACTATCCGTTCTAAACACGCACCAAGCCGGACTCGAACGAAAAACGAAGCTATACCTTCGTTTTCGAACCAAGCCTTCCAGTTTCCGGTAAAAACGAAACTAAACCTTCGATTCCACCCGTGGGCCCTGGTCTAGACTCGTTTCACCCCCTCTCGATGGAAACCGCGCATGTGCCAACACCACCCACGCAACCCCATCCTGTGCCTTATCCCGCCTTACCTGCTGGACCAGATCGCCCGCCATGGCAACAAGGCGCAGCGCGAGGCGGCGTTGAGCACGCGGGCCAAGGACAGCACGTTCCGCTCATTGCGCATGGCGGCGCAGCCCACCCGCCCCCGGGCGCAGGCGGCGGCCACGGCGTTCGTGGGCAAGCGGCGCTCGATCTACACGGCGGACGGCAGCGAAACCTTGCCAGGTACGTTGGTGCGCGGCGAGGGGCAGCCGGCCAGCGGCGACGCGGCCGTGGACGAAGCCTATGACGGGCTGGGCGCGACCTTCGATTTCTTCGCCGAAGTGTTCGACCGCAACTCCATCGACGACGCCGGCCTGGCGCTGGATGCCACCGTGCATTTCGGCAAGGGCTACAACAATGCGTTCTGGAATTCGGCGCAGATGGTGTTCGGCGACGGCGATGGGCAGCTGTTCAACCGCTTCACCGTGGCGCTGGATGTGATTGGCCATGAACTGGCCCATGGCGTGACGGAGGACGAAGCCAAGCTGATGTACTTCAACCAGTCCGGGGCGCTGAATGAGTCCATGTCGGACGTGTTCGGCTCGCTCATCAAGCAATACGCCCTCAAGCAAACCGCTCAAACCGCCGACTGGCTGATCGGCGAGGGGCTGTTCACCAGCAAGATCAATGGTGTGGCGCTGCGCTCGATGAAAGCCCCCGGCACCGCCTTCGATGACAAGCTGCTGGGGAAGGATCCGCAGCCCGGCCATATGGACGATTTCGTGCACACCTTCGACGACAATGGCGGCGTGCACATCAATTCGGGCATCCCCAACCACGCGTTCTATCAGGTCGCCACGCGCATCGGCGGGCCGGCATGGGAAAAAGCCGGGCGTATCTGGTACGACACCTTGCGCGACCCTCGCCTGCGCCCTAATACCGGCTTTCTGCGGTTCGCCCGCATCAGCTTCGACGTGGCAGGCCGGTTGTATGGCATTGGCGAAGGGCCGCAACAAGCGGTAAAGGAAGGCTGGGCGGCGATCGGGATCGCGCTATGATCACTGCCTGTGCTTGAACCACCCGGGAGCCATGCAACCATGCGTATTTCGTTCTGCGAAACCGGCGGGGTAGCGGTTTTCCCCGGCCTGAGCAAACCCCGCACCCTGGAGGTGGATGCCCTGCCCCCGCCCGACCAACAGGAATTGCGGGGCCTGGTGGAGGCCTCGCGCTTCTTTGCCTTGCCACAAAGCGAGCAACCGCCGCGCAGCCCACGGGGTGTTCAGCATTACACCCTGACCGTGAGCGAAGGTGAACGGGAACACACCGTCTGCCTGCTGGCGCCGGTTGAAGCCGGGCCGCTGCAGGGGCTGGTGCAGTGCGTGCGGCGGCACATCAACGATTGAGCACGGCGCCGCCGGGCAAATGCGAGAACGGTAAGGGACACAGATTGTAAAGGTCAGTTGATAAGCATTATCATTTGGCACCTTTTCTCGAACCGTGCCTTTCATGACCCGCAGCGCTGTACTCATGGGCGCCCCTCTGGCGGCGCTCTACCAAAACCACCACAGCTGGCTGCAGGCTTGGCTGCGCAAGCGCACCGGCTGCCATCATGATGCCGCCGACCTGGCCCAGGACACTTTCCTGCGGCTGCTCGCCAGGGAGCAGGAGCTGTCGTTGCTGCGCGAACCCCGGGCCTATCTGGCGACGGTGGCGCATTCGCTGCTGGTGAACCGCTGGCGGCGGCAAGCCATCGAGCGGGCCTACCTTGAGGCGCTGGCGCAACAGCCGGCCGCCGTGGCGCCCTCACCGGAAGCCCGCGAACTGGTCATCGCTACCTTGCTGGAGATCGATGCCCTGCTCCGGGCCTTGGCGCCCAAGGTGCGCAGCGCGTTCCTGTTGTCGCAGCTCGACGGCCTGGGGTACCGGGAAATCGGCGAGCGGCTGGGGGTGTCCGAACGCATGGTGAAAAAGTACATGGCGCAAGCGATGCTGCATTGCCTCACCGCGGTTGAGGGCTGACCGTGAAGCCCTCTGGGGAACAGCTCGCCCACGATGTGTTGCAGCAGGCCGCTCAGTGGTTCGCCACGCTGCAAGGCGACCACGGCGCGACCGAGCGCGCGGCTTGGCAGGCGTGGCTGGGCGCCCGGCCCGAGCACCGTCAGGCATGGAACCGAGTGGAAGCCATCAGCGGCCAGTTCGCGCGCATTCCTCAGCCGGTAGCGGCGCATCAGGCCTTGCGCCAAGGCGTGAGCCGGCGCCAGCTACTCAGCCTCGGGGCGGTGCTCGGTGGCGGCTGCCTGCTGGCGATGGCCGAACGTTCCGGGGGCTGGCAGGCGATGCGGGCCGACCGCAGCACCGCGCTTGGTGAAATCCGCCAGGTGCCTTTGCCCGGTGGCGCGCGCCTGTGGCTCAACACCCGAAGCGCGGCAGACCTGGGCCCAGCCAGCATCACCCTGTACCGCGGCGAACTGTTGCTCGAAGGCGCCACGGGGATGCGCCTGGCCACCCCCGACGGCCACTTGCGCCTGGATGGCCAGCGGGTCGGCCTGCGTGAATACCCGGGGCATACCGAGGTCATCGCCTACCAGGGCACCGTCACAGCAGAGGCTGGGGGCACCTTGCTGACGGGCCAGCGCGGCCGGTTGCGCCGGGGCGGGCTGAGCCCGCTGGGCCCGCTGAACCCGGGGGCGCAAGCCTGGACCCATGGCGTCCTCCTGGCCGACGACATGCCGCTTGGGGCGTTTATCCAGGAGCTGAGCCGCTACCGACACGGCTATCTGGGGTGCGACCCCCGGGTCGCCGAGCTGCGCCTGGTGGGCGCGTTTCCCTTGGCCGAGCCCGAACGGATCTTCGCCGCGCTGGAGCGTACGTTGCCACTCACCGTGCGGCGGCCGCTGCCGTGGTGGATCACGGTACAGCCGCGCCAGCCCACGGCGTAAATAAAGTCAGCCGGGCGGTTCCCTTTTTCGGCGCTCGCGTGGCTTACAGGCAAAGGGCCCTCGTGTGGGCCCGCAACGCTGATAAAGGATGTGACGCATGCCCCCTCTGCCCCTTCGCCGGCTGCCCGCGCGGTCGCTGCACCTCGCCTTGCGCGCCGCCCTCCTGGCCGCGCCTGTGCTGGCTATCCAACCCGTGCAGGCGCAAACCTCGCCCAACGCCGAGCGCGCCGCCAGCCAGCCGTACGCCATTCCCGCCGGCCCGCTGTCCTCGGCGCTGAGCCGCTTCGCCGGTGAAGCCGCGATCCTGCTGGCGGCGGACGCACAGCTGACCCAAGGCAAGCAAAGCCCCGGTGTGCAAGGCACGTTCAGCGTGGACGAAGGGCTGGCCAACCTGCTTCGGGGCACCGGCTTGCAAGCCGTGCGCGACAGCGGCGGCACCTACAGCGTGATCGACTTGCCCAGTGGCGACGGCGTTACCCTCGGCACCACCACTGTGCAAGGCTTCGCCCTGGGTAACGCGCTGGGCAGCATGGAGGGTTACAACGCCACGCACAGCAGCGTGGCAACCAAGACCAGCCTGCCGCTGGCAGAAACCTCACAAACCGTTTCGGTGGTCACCCGCCAACAGATGGACGACCAGGGCTCGCGCACCGTCGCCCAGGCGGTTCGCTATACCCCGGGGGTGATGAGCACCCCTTACGGCGCCACCACCCGCTACGACTACGTCGCCATGCGTGGCATCAATGACGGCTCGGTGGACAACATCTTCCTCGACGGGCAAAAGTTGCTGGGAGACAGCGGCACTTACAGCAGCCTGCAGGTAGACCCGTTCTTCATCGAGCGGATCGACATCCTCAAAGGGCCGTCTTCGGTGCTGTACGGCCGTAGCCTGCCCGGGGGCCTCGTGGCCCTGACCAGCAAGAAGCCGCAATTTCAGAGCCACCGCCATCTGGAACTGTCCTACGGCAGCCAGGACGAGCGCCAGGCCGCGCTGGACCTCACCGGCCCGCTGACGGACCAGGTGGCGTATCGCCTGGCCGGCGTGGCACGCAAGGCCGGCAACCAGGTTGATGGCGTGGACGAAGAGCGCTACGCGCTGATGCCTTCCCTGAGCATCGACCTGGCCGAAGAAACCCGCCTCACCCTGCTTGCCATGCTTCAGCATGATCCCTCCAGCGGCTACCACGGCGGCCTGCCTGCCAGCGGTACGGTGACCTCGTTCAACGGCCAGCGGATAGCACGGTCGTTCTTCGAAGGTGATGACAACCTGGAACGGTTCAAGCGCGACCAGCAGATGCTGGGTTATCAGCTGGAGCACCGTTTCAACGATGTGGTTTCGGCGCGGCAGAACCTGATGTACGTGGACTCGCGCGTCGATTCGCGGCAGGTGTACCAGTATGGCTACACCACCAGCGCCGGGGACCTGTACCGGGCGTACACCGGGGCCAACGAGGTGTTGCACGCCTGGAGCCTGGATAACCAGCTGCAGTTCGAATTCAACACCGGCTGGCTGAGCCACACCCTGGTCACAGGCCTGGATTACCAACGCCGCTGGGCCAAGGTGGACTACGACAGCGCCGCCGGCGCGCTCACGTCGAGCAACCCCTATACCGATTACACGCCGCCCGCCGGCCTGACCACCGCGCACCAGTACGATGAAAGCCGCCAGCTGAAACAAACCGGCCTTTACGTGCAAGACCTCATCAGCCTGGACCGCTGGCGGTTCTCCCTGGGCGCACGCCAGGATTGGGTAGACGTGGCGTTCCAGCATACCGAAGACGCCTATTACGGCGACCAGTCCGATCATGACAAGGACAGCCAGTTCACTGGCCGCGTGGGCGTGCTGTATGCCTTCGATAACGGCGTTTCGCCGTATGTGAGCTATTCCGAATCCTTCAACCCCAACACCACCAGCGCCTACAACCAGACCACCACAGGCTGGGACCTGGCCCTGCTCGAGCCCACCAAGGGCAAACAATACGAAGCCGGGGTGAAATACCAGCCGCCGGGCACCGATAACCTGTTCACCGCGTCGGTATTCGAACTCACCGAATCCAACCTGGCCAGCAAGGACTCCAACGAAAGCTTCTACCGCGCGGTGGGGGAAGTCGAATCCCGTGGGGTAGAGCTCGAGGCACGGGTCAAGCCAGTGAAAGACCTGGACGTGATCGCC